>Ga0114971_10000521_pt1 | contig 24770 bp, 24 predicted proteins | sample M_140625_MF_Meta_FD_87320 | JGI IMG/M metagenome (GOLD analysis project Ga0114971, IMG submission 87320) | Freshwater microbial communities from Lake Montjoie, Canada to study carbon cycling - M_140625_MF_MetaG | ecosystem: Environmental > Aquatic > Freshwater > Lake | place: Lake Montjoie...
CCATGAAGATGTATCCAATGGCTTATTATATGATACGCTATAAGATGCAGATTGACCATTATTAATATTTGCACCGGTAAAACCTTCAACAGCAGGATTACTCATAACAAGTTCATATTGATGTTGATTAGGGGTTAACTTTTTAGCAAATGCACTAACAAGTTCTCCAAGATGAAATTTTGAACAAGAGCAAAGAAGATGCCCCCATAGAATAGTAAAAACAATTGCAATTAAAATTAGGATTTCAATTCTAAATGTAATTTCCATAATTATACATATTTGATAGATAATAAAATTATGCTGCATTTAAAAATAATTCAATTGCAAAATTATAATCATTGAATAAAATATCATTTATATAAAAGTTTCCTTTATCAGTTAATAAATTATATAAAATTTTTTGGTTATTAACTTTGTTATTAACTTTGTTAAAGGCTTTATTTGTCATTTTTTGTAAATTTTCTGTTCCTCCTAAAAATTTGTTTTCCTTTATTTCCCCTAAATAAAATAAATTTTTATCTAAATCTTCTCCATTTATTTCAACAATTCCATAAACAAAATCAGAATTCTTTAATATCATTCCTGGTTTTATATTTTTTATTTTTAGTGTTTGATTATCTATCATTTGTATTTCTGTAGTTGCATCAAATCCAACATCAAAATTTTTATGAATATTCTCTCTTAAAATAGATTTATTATCCATATTTTTAGAGAGAATTTTCAATTCATCTTCAAAAATTTCATCCCAATCATGAAATATTAAAATATCTTTTGTAGTTATTGATTCTATATGTATTTCTTTGCTTTTTGTATTTAAACAATAGATAATTGGTTCAGTGTAATTATTTATTTTTATTGAATCATTATGGTCTTTAACATATATCCATTCTCCTTTATTTTTAATACGATGTGAACCGCTGATTGTTATACCAAATAATTTATACATTTCAATACCACTTGTAGATAAATACATTTTTGCAGTTACTTCGCCATCTTTATCTAATATATCACCAACATTGATATTTTTTATTTCTTTATAGCTTCCATCATTCATTTTTAATAAAGTTTCACCATCAAAACAGCTAGGTTTCTGTGGTGCTGATGGCATTCCTGGTACTGGAATGCGTAATATATCAGTACAAAATACAATAATAATAATTAAAAATGCAGAAATTATTGCAAAAAATGATGTACCTGCTATTGCAAAAGGGATATTTAAAGAAAGCCACATAATAACAACTAAAATAGATAATGCAATCAATATTGTAACAACAATTTGTAAAATTGCACCCATTGCAGATTTTAATGCATAATAAGTACCTAAACTTGTATATAATCCAGATATCATAATTGCACGACTTTCTTCCATAGCGTCTTTTATTTTTATAATAATTGGTAAAAATGTATAAACAACATTTGAAATTCGTCCAAAAATTTCTTGAGAAATAGATACAAATTTTTGTCTTATACTATTAATTAATTGACGAAGATGTTGAAATGCATCTCTAATTTCCTCAAATAAACTATTTATTGTGCTGAATACATAATTTAATGGTGCAACAGCAATGCCAGTAATAGATGTTAAAATATTTTGAGTACAATAATTAAAATTATCTTGAGTAAATTGAACAGAGCTGGTATCATGAGGTGGGTTTATTATTCCTGCAAAAGGAATAATAGATGGATTACATCTTTGATTTACCCAATCATCTTTAATTGGTTGAATATTTACAATAATCTTTGCATAAGACCAAACAAGAAAATTAATAATTATTAAAATAATAAATAATAATACTTGTCCTCCATATTGATCAAAATAAGTCATTCCTTCATAAATTTCATTAATTTTATTAGCACTTTGAATTTTTGTAATATTTGTTTCAGACATATATAGTAAGTGGATAATATTCAATTATAAAAATACTAAATACTATCCTAAGTTTATTTTATCATATAATCATCCCAATCCCAGAATTCTTTCTCTCCAATTATAATTTTGTGGTCATCCATAATTAAACAACTAAACCAATCACATTTGATTTCTTCTTGTTCCTTTGCTTCTTTATATTTTTCAACTTCTATATATTTTCCATCATCATTCTTTATCATATGTGAACCAGTGACATAAATATCATCACCATTTATTCCTTTACCTGGTAATTTATATAATTTATGTTTACCTTGAGCATTATTTATTTTCATTATACCATTTACCATACTACCATTTTCTAAATAATCTCCTAGTTCTAAATCCTGCATTTGTTTAATAGAACCATCTTTTAATTTTATTTTAGTTTCTGGATGGAAACAAGCTCCCATAGATCTAACCATTTGTCCAGGTGGTCCATTCCATGTGCTTTTCATAGTTTTAATAGATCCATCCATCAAATACATTAAAGATAATACAATACCAATTATTTGTCCTAATATATTTTTTATTTTTATAATAATAATTTGGAATTGAATTATAATATTTAAAAATATGCCGTATATAGTTTGAATTATATTAGTAATAAATGTTCGGATATTACTCATCATATTTCTTGCAAAATCTAAAGATAGATTAAATTCACCAGCCATTGAAGTTAATGTATTTCCAAGATATGTCAATGGTTGTAATAAAAATCCCATGTATTCACTTTGCATATTTTGAATGCAATATGTAAAATCCTTTGACATATCATCTGATAATGGCATGTACATTGGGTTACATCTATATTTTGGCCAATTATTTTTAATTTCTTCAATTTGACCATAAACATACATAATTAAAACTTGTGCAATAAATCCTAAGTTTACATATATAAATAATAAATAATCTTGACCCTTTGGCATAACTTATATTATTAATATATAATTCTTATATTATGTATTCTAAATAACTTATTTTCTAGATTTTCTAGATTTTCTGGATTTTCTGGATTTTCTAGATTTTCTGGATTTCCTAGATTTTCTAGATTTCTTACCACCAGAATAACAAGATGGACTCCATGGCCCCCCAGATTTTACTACAAATGGTGTTCCTCCTTTTTGTGGCAATAATTGATTGGCAGGTATAGGTTTTGCTGGAGAAACAGCATTATCATATTTTGCCAATTCATTAGAATTTGCTGCGTTTTGAAGGGCAGCTAATTGGCTTCCTTGACTTGATTGATCACCAGAACCAACATCATTATATAAAGTAGGTACAATTTTAACTTCTATACCTCCACCACCTCTAGCAAAATATTTTTTAGATTTCTTAGATTTTTTAGATTTCTTAGATTTTTTACCAGCAGATTGAACTAACTTTGTTTGCATTTCATTTGTATTTTTTAAATTATCTAAAGCATATTGTTTGGGATTTCCAAAAGCACCAGATACAATAGGAGGAGGTGGCAATTTTAAATTTGATGTAGTATTAGACATTCTTTATATAATAATAATATATTATTCGTTTTAAAAATATAAAATTACTATCTTAATTACTTATATGGACGATAAAGCTAGACTCCAACTTCAAAAAATGATCAAGGCAAATGATGTTGAAGATCAAACTGATTTAATACGTGAATTAAAACATAGTTATAAATTGCAAGCAGATATTAATAATCTTCTCTCTTTAAAAGCTAAATATAATAATAATCAGGATTTAATAAGTCAATATGCACCTGGACAATGTAATTTTTTATTTACATATTACACAGATATTTATAATAAGATTCGTAAAGATGAATTAGATTTGAAAATTATGAATCGTTTTTTAAATGTTTTAAGGCAAATTGAAGATGGATATTTGGATCAACATGAAGGTGCATTTGCTGTTGGAACATTACTAAAGGAACTCTATATTGATAGTGCTCTAAAAAAAGCAGAAAAATTAGATGAACAATATCAAACTGAAGAAAAAGAAGAAAAGAAAGGTCCTTCTATTGAAATTTCATGGAAACAATTTAAGAAATCTAATCTTTAGATTAAGCATATTTTATTAACGCTTAAATATATTTGGATAATCATAAATATATTTAATATGTCATATATACTTGTTATTGTTGAATCTCCTGCTAAATGCAAAAAAATAGAAGAATATCTTGGTGAAGGTTATAAATGTCTTGCCAGTTTTGGTCATTTGAGAGAATTAACTTCTCTCAAAGAAATTGATATTCAAAACAATTTTACTCCAAACTATTCCTTATGTAATGATGATCGCAAAGCAAAAAACATTAAGGCACTTAGGGTAGCTATTCATAAAGCCCAAGATGTTTTATTAGCAACAGATGATGATCGTGAAGGTGAGGCAATTGCGTGGCATATTTGTAAAGTATTTGAACTGTCAGTAGAAACAACCAAGCGTATTATTTTTCATGAAATTACTAAACCTGCATTAAATAATGCTATATTGTATCCTAGAACTATTAATATGAATGTTGTTCAATCACAACAGGCTCGTCAAATTCTAGATATGATTGTTGGTTTTCAAATTTCTCCTACATTATGGTCTGCGATTTCAAAAAACAATAAATCAGGATTATCTGCAGGTAGATGTCAAACACCAGCATTAAGATTAATTTATGATAATTATTTAGAAATAAAGGAAAGTCCAGGTACAAAAGTGTATAATACAACAGGTTATTTTACAAATCATTGTTTACCATTTGAGCTAAATAAACAATTTCAAACAGAGGAAGATGTAGTAGATTTTTTAAAGGCTTCATCTATTTTTCAGCATGTGTATAGTAGAAGCGAGGTAAAAAAATCATTAAGACAACCACCACAACCTTTAACTACATCTAGAATACAACAATTAGCAAGTAATGAAATGAAGATGACACCAAAAGAAACAATGAAAACATGCCAGAGTTTATATGAGGAAGGTTATATTACATATATGCGTACTGATAGTTCAAAATATTGTGATGAGTTTATTGGCTCAATAAAAGAATTTATTGTAAAAACATATAATTAAGAGAGATATATTGGACCAGAGATTGATAATCTCTCTAATTCAAAGAGAGAAGAAGAAAATAAGTCAGAGAAAAAGAGGAAATCCAAAAAAAAATCAACAGTTCCAGAACCACAAGAAGCTCATGAGGCAATAAGGCCAACAAATATTGGTTTAAAAGAAATCTCAGATAAGGCAACTGCAAAGGAAAAAAGGCTTTATAAATTAATTTGGGAGAGAACATTAGAAAGTTGTATGGCACCAGCAGAAATATTTCAATTTACTTCAAATATTTCTTCTCCATACAAAGATGTAAAGTATTCATTTTCAAGTGAATTAATGGATTTTCCTGGTTGGAAAATAGTAAATTCAAAAAATATAAAGGAAGCAGAAAAAGATGAAAAAGAATATAATTATCTTCAGACAATTAAGCAAGATATGAAGATAATTTATAAAAAAATAACATCAACAATAACATTAAAGGATTTAAAACATCATTATACTGAAGCAAAATTGGTGCAACTACTTGAAGAAAAGGGAATAGGTAGACCTTCTACTTTTTCAATGTTAATAGATAAGATTCAAGAGAGAGAATATGTAAAGAAAGAAGATATTTTAGGGAAGGAATTAGAATGTACAGATTTCTCTCTTGAAGATAAAATTATAACAAAAATTTCAAGTAAAAAAGTCTTTGGAAATGAAAAGAGTAAGCTTGTGATACAACCATTAGGAATCCTTGTGATTGAGTTTTTATTAAAACATTTTTCACAAATATTTGAATATGAATATACGAAACAAATGGAAGACGAGTTAGATGTTATATCAAAAGGAAATAAATTATGGCATGAATTATGTGAACAATGTTATAATCAAATAGAGGTTTCTATAGATGAAGCTGGTCCAGATATGAAGAAGAAGGAAATACAAATAGATGCAAATCATTTTTATATTATTGGTAAGAATGGACCAGTTATTAAATGTGTAAAGAGAGAAAATGATAGTAACAAAGTTAGTGTTTCCTTTAAGCCAGTTAAAAAAGATATTGATATAAAAAAATTAGAAAATGGAGATTATACTTTGGATGAAGTAATAGATAAATCTAATTTATTTATTATTTTAGGGGATTATGAAGAGCAACCATTAATAATTCGCAAGGGTAGATATGGAATTTATGCAACATGGGGGACTAAAACAAAGAATCTCTCTTGTTTTGGGAATCGTCCGTTAGAAAATATAAGTTTTGAAGATGTAAAGGAAATATTAGATAAAGAAAATAGTGATTCAACAGTTTTAGAAGAAGATGGACAGAAAAAAACAAATATTATTAGGCAAGTGAGCAATAATATTAGTATAAGAAGTGGTAAATTTGGTGATTATATTTTTTACAAGACTCAAAAGATGACAAAGCCGATGTTTTTAAAAATAGGAGGTTTTAAAAGTGATTATAAATTATGTCATGTGGATATATTGCAAAATTGGATTAAGGAGGAATATGGATTATGTTAAGCATTAATTTCAGGAACAAATACATTTCTATTGCGTAAAATTTGGGGATTCAAAATATTAAATTCCAAAGTAAATGAAAAATCAAAATCATTAAAATTTACTGGAGATCCGTCGTGATATCTTAATTTAATTCTAATTTTGCGAATTCTTTCAGCTGGTGGATTATACCATTTATAACTATCAGAATCTATATCAAACCATTGGGATATTGGTGTTGTAGGCACAGCAATTTTTGCAAATGCAGAATTTACAATACCATTTGTACCAGGATTTGTTTCTAATGTATAAGGAGATAATGACCATGGAGAGGTTTCATCCAAATTATTCATTCCATTTATTTCTAGATAGATATATGCATCACCCATTAAATTTATTTTTTTAGGAGCTTCTAAATAATAAACAGTTGCATTAATATATTGTGGGTCTGGAATGAGCCAATACCCATTATTACCTATATTACAATCACCATAATAAAATCTAGGTAAGCCGACAAATCCAGTAAGTGGATCAATATCAGTACCAGGAGTTGTAGTTGAGTCACAACGAGTGAATCCTAAATATTCAGGCAATCCCCATCTAGAAAAATTGGGTAAATTTTGTTTTTGACATTGAAGTGTTCCAACAACAGTAGTAATTGCGTTTATTTGACTATTTGTTAAAACAAAATCAGAACTTTTATTACCAAACCATAATCTTTGACCAACTAAATTGTATACTACAACAAATTGGTTATATCCACCTTGTGCAAGAAATTGTTCAATAATTGGAATTTTATCTGGTAAATTTGGTTGATTATTTAAATAATTTAATATTAAATTTGTTACTGCTGCATTCATTTTATTAGTAAGTTCATTTGCCATTTGTTCGGGTGTATAAAATCCTTGTTCAATAACAATTGCATATTGATTCTCAGTATTTTGTGAAAGTGCTTCAAAAATAACTTTAATTAATGGGTCATTAACTAAATGCACTGGATCTTCAGGATTATAAGGATTTGTTATTTTGAATGTCATTAATACATTATTATTATTTATTGAAAATACATCATAATTTGAAGGAAATGCCCATTGGGATAATCTGACAGCTTGAACATTACAATAATCTTGAGGTAATTCTACTTCAAATTCATTTGAATTAGGAAAACGAAGATAATTTCTATCTTCTGAATGAATAGAAACATATTTTCTTTCATACATATAATTTTGGGAGTTTGGTATTATTGGATGTGTTGAAGAAGTATTAAATCTGCTCATATTATTAATAATGATAATATTTTTAAATTGCTAAAATTCAATAACTTAATTTAAATAACTTTTTAATTTATAATTAAAGTATTTAAATATTTTATTATAATAAAAATGTCAAATGCAGGTAATTTTGGAAGACAAGCGAATAGTACAGCTTATATTAAAACATTTTACGAAAATAATTGTTATTCTGATTCAACATGGTCAAATGTTAGATATAATGGTTCTATTGTATTAGCACCGACAAATAAAAATGAAAATGTGTATATATATAAAGATTTAATTATTGGTGGGAATATTATTGTTCGTTCTGATATAAATTTAAAAAAAAATATTGAAGATATTTCTTTAAATTTGGCAAATCAATTAATTGAGGCTGTTCCAAAACAATACATATTTAAGAAAGATATTGATAATAAGTTACATTATGGTTTTATTGCACAAGAATTAGAAGAAATTGTACCTAATTTGGTTCAATACATTGATACACCTATTGATGGAAAAGTTAAATCGGTTAATTATGTTGAAATGATACCCCTTTTATTATTAAAAATTAAGGATCTTCAAAAACAAATTGATGAATTAAAATCTAATAAATAAAATAATATAAATAAAATGTATGGATTGTAAACCAAATAAAAGTTTTCAATATATTTCAGATATTGTTATTTTTGTTGGAATTGTTCTTTTATTTATGACAATTAGTATTAGCAATACACAAGAGGGAATGTATGGTCAAATTATTGGATATGGATTTTTAGCAGTTGGTTTTATTATAAAAGCTGCAACATCTAGTAATTTATTTAGTTGTATAGAAGCTAGTAAAAAATTCAGTTATTTTTTGTATTCTATTTTACCATTTATTATAGTAGCATTATTAGCATTTTTAATTATTGCAATGTTAGTAAATTATTATAATAGAATTGTTGGAGGTAAGGTTACATCAGATTTTTATATGTTTTCTAAAATGTTCATTGTTTTGGTTTGTGTACAAATTGGTATATATTATTATGGTACTAATAAAAAAGATAACCCTAATCCTGGCATTTTATCATCAGCTTATGGTATGTCAATTTATCTCCTTTCTTTATTAAATGTTCTTGTATTAATTAGTCTTTATGTAATTTTAGCATATTATACTACTGATGGTTAAAAATAATATATTTTAGTAAAAGACTTAATAATAATTTTACTAAAATTTATAATGGAACAAGATTATGATGTTGTTATTTATCTTCAAAAATTAATGAATTATGATTTTGATTGTATAAATATTATTTTGGAATTTGCTGGATACAAATATAGAAATGGAAAATATATTAAACAATTGGATAAACAAGATAATAGATATAATATATTGAATAACATGCCAAAAATAATTAAATATATGCCAAAAATTAAGAATTGCATAAATTTTAAACCATATTATCAAGTTAAAATAAATAAAGAAAGAGGTGGTATAAAAATAATTATTTTTATATCAACATCTATATATTATAATCATATTCATTGGTATATGGATTTTGCATATGATTATCAACCTGAAGGAAATAAAATACAAATTATTAAATATATATATAGGGATGGAAATAAACAAAATAAATCAGAAAAATCAAACCAAAAAATGTTATTTAGCACTAGATAATTTAATAAATTTATAAGTTAATCCATATTCATTATCATTTTCCCAAATACCAGATATTTTTAACATAAATAAATTATTTGTCATTTTATTATCATCTGCTTGTATTTTAATGTTACCATTTTTTAATTGTTCATAAATTTTATATTGTGGTATTTTTGTCTTTAAGTTCGCATTTTTTAATATATTTTCTTCAATTACTTTAATTTTTTCAATTATTTCACGGTGTGTTGTTGTGTTGAATATGCACTTATATTTATTATAATATTTTTCACAAAAAACATCACTTAATTGAATTAATAAAGAAATTCCATTTAATGAAAAATGTGGAGTAGAATAAATAATGCGAATAAAAAATCCTTCATTCATAATATTATTTTTTATTGGGTCACAATAAAATATATTATTTTTATTATATTGGTCTATATTTTTTACTAAGTTCATTCAGTATGAATTATTATTTATTATTGGTTATTTCCTTTTATATATTAAACCAATAAATATATCTAAATAAGTTATAATCTAATAAAGAAATTATACAAACATATATATCACATAAACTCATGAAATTTCATGAAACTCATTTTGATGAATATATTCATGTTAAAAATAATTTGCATCCAAAATTAGAAAAGATTTTTGCAAAATTTCCACAAAATATTCGTGATTTAAAAAACCTTATTTTTTTTGGTCCGAGTGGTGTGGGTAAATATACGCAAATGTTAAAAGCAATAAGTAAATATAGTCCAAGTGAACTGAAATATGAAAAAAAAATAAGTATAACTTTTAATAAATCGCAATACTTTTTTAAAATTAGTGATATTCATTATGAGATAGATATGTCTCTCTTAGGATGTAATTCAAAATTGCTTTGGCATGATATTTATCTACAATTTATTGATATTATTTCTGCAAATACATGCAAAAGTGGAATTATTGTATGTAAGTATTTTCATGAAATACACAGTGAATTATTAGAGAATTTTTATAGTTATATGCAGCAAAACAATGCAAATGTAGTTGACCTCAAATTTATATTATTAACAGAGGAGCTTAGTTTTATTCCATATAATATTTTGAATTGTTGTGAGGTTATTAATATTGGAAGACCAAGTAAAGCAGCATATAATAAATGTATGAAAGGAAATATGAAAGCATCTATTGATAAGTTAGAAAATATAACCAATATAAAAAATTTGCATTCATCTATTGATACATTGATGCATCCTTATAAAATTATATGTGACAAAATTATTAATTCAATATTGAATGTAAATGAATTAAAATTTTTAAAATTCAGGGATTTATTATATGATATTTTTATTTATAATTTAGATATTAGTGAGTGTGTATGGTATATTATTTCTTCATTAACTGAACGTGGTAGAATAAAACATGAAGATTTATCATTATTATTAATAAAAACATATTCCTTTTTTCAATATTATAATAATAATTATCGTCCAATTTATCATTTAGAAAATTATTTATTTTATTTAACAAGTATTATACAAGAATTTTAATATATTTTATAGCGTTATTTTAATGGCAAGAAGAAAATCTCTCAATAAGAGAAATAAATACAAGAAATCTAGGAAATCTAGGAAATCTATGAAATCTGGGAAATCTGGGAAATCTATGAAATCTAGGAAAACAACACGTTCTATAAGAGGAGGTGGTGATGGTGATGGTTATTTAAATTCTGCTGCAGGGGTTTTAGGTCGTTCTGCTGCAAGAACTGCATCTTCAGGAGCAACAGCTGCATCTAAATTAGCAGTAAATCTTGGTCTTAATCAATTCCAAAAGACTGGTTCAATTAGTAAAGACCAAGCTAAATTAGGTAAGCAAATGTTTAACACAGCAGCAAATGCTGCAAACAGTGGATTCAAACAAATTATGACAAAGCAAGGAATCCAAAATATTACAGATTCTTTTTCAAATCCTGAAAAAGCATTACAACAATTAAGTGCAAGGGCTACTACAAGTGCGAGTAATTTATATAACAAATATCAAAATCCAGAAGAAGTAGCCAAATTAAGACAACAAGCTTCAAGTGCTTTAACAAGTGCTACAAATTATGTAAAAAGCAATCCTCAAATTGCGAACTTGCAATCACAAGCATTATCATCATTTACAAATGGATATAATAATATAAAACAATCTGCAAGTTCTTCCCCTCAATTTCGTCCATTTATGAGTAAATTTAATAATATGAGACAACCTGCTTCTTCACCATAAGTGTGCAAAGGTGTAGAAAGGAATGAAATAAGATGACTATATAATTAAATCAAATATATAATGATTTAGATATTTGATTATAAAAGTAAATAATGCAAATAAAAGAAGCACTAGAAATACTAGAAATTAGTGATAATTTAAATAAATTAGATTTAAAATACTTAAAAAAACAATATCATAAAATGGCTCTGAAATGGCATCCAGATAAAAATGGAAACAATCCTGAATCTAACGAAAGATTTAAACAAATAAATGAATCCTATGAAGTATTGAAGAGAGAAATAGTTATTGAAAATCAAGAATCAGAGGAGAATAATTATGAAAATAATGAAACTTCGGATGCAACTACATATATAAAAATTCTGAATCTTTTTATTGATAGTATTATTAAAGGTACATATAACGAAGTTCTCTCATCCATTATAAAAGATATTGTGTCTGGATGTAAAGAAATTTCTCTCAAACTCTTTGAAAAGTGTGATAAAGAGTCAGCTTTAACAATCTATAATTTTATTATTAATTATAAAGATATAATGCATATTAGTGATACTATTATTATTAAAGTGAGAGAAATAATAGTAGAAAAATTTAAAGATGTTCTTATTATTATTTTGAATCCAAAAATTGATGACCTTTTTGATAACAATGTTTACAAATTACAACATGATAACATAACTTATTTGGTACCACTTTGGCATGGTACTAGTTATTATGATATTGAGCCAACTACACAAGCAGATAATATGATAATAGAAAAAGGAGAATTGATTGTGAAATGTATACCTGAATTACCAGATGGTTGCGAAATTGATGAAGATAATAATTTATATATAGAACATAAAATTTCATTAACTTTTTCTCTCTTCAATCATTTTTTTATTTCAATAAATATAGGTAAAAAATCCTTTGAAATTCCTTTGGAACAGCTTTATCTAAAGAAGAATCAAACAATTATTTTGAAAGGACAAGGAATATCACGTGTTGATGAATTCAATATGTATAATGTTTCAAAAAAGTCGGATATTTTTATAAAACTTGTTTTTACTGAATAAATTCTTTTACTTTTTCTCTCTTCAATCATTTTTCAAAAACAAATTATATAAGATAAAAGTCTTTTGACAATCCTTTGATTCAGTTTTTCAATAAACATTTTTATTTATAATTTCTAGTTTATTGCATATAATCTATATTACATATAATTTATCTTATATGTAATATATTATGAAAAGTTGAAAAATAAGTATTTGAATAAATTATTAACATGTAAAAGTTGCTCCTACTGGGAATTGAACCCAGTCTAATCGCTCATAAGACGATGGTGCTTACCGGTACACTATAAGAGCAAAAAAAATACCCGATGTGGGACTCGAACCCACGACCACCTGATTAAAAGTCAGGCGCTCTACCAACTGAGCCAATCGGGTGCTGTGTAAAATTTATATTTAATTAATTTATAATAGAAATTTATAATATCTTTTGTTTGGTTTGGGTTTGCTGTATGATTCCTTGTCAGAAACCATATTTTCCCAATCCGGGAGTTGAACCCGGCTCTCGGCCTTGAAAGGGCCATATCCTAACCGATAGACTAATTGGGAGCTTCTTATATATTATTTATATAATAAATTTATAATTATTATGTTTTTATTTCTTTAAGTTGTTTTCAAATATTATATTTCATTAGACTAGTTCTTCTTAAACCTTCTTCTTAACTACTTTCTTAACAACCTTCTTTGGTTCCTCAACTACAACAGGAGCTGGTGGAGATTGTACTTCCTCAGTTTCTTCCTCTTCAACAACCTCAGCTACAACCTGACTAGGCTCTCCCTCATCATCAGAATCTTCTACCTCTGCAACATCATAATCATCTAGTCCACTGGCAGGAGGAGCTGGCGCTGCTTCAAGCCTTGCCTTGTCACTTGGCTTCAACTTTATCAAACACTTACCAGTAAGCGTCTCACGAGGCTTCTGAACAATCGCTTGCACAAGCTTCCATGTCATTCCAAACTTTCCATTCGCAAACCAAATTCCACCACACTGAACCACTGCATAAAGCTGAACACCCTTACGAATAAAATCTAATGGTGTTACATTTGGACTTGATGGATCTGGAAAGAGCTTGTTCTCATCAACATCATAAACATCACTCTTCCAAACATTCTCCCAAGTCGGCAGCTTGATTCTGATTGTAGGCGCCTTTGTTAAATCAGGCTCTCCATTAACCTTGTTCTTCGGATACTTCAGCATAGGTGTCCATAGCGCCTCAACTACCTCAGCATTCTTATGAACCTTTCCGAACCAATCCTTAGAATTAGTAAGTGCATCAGCCTTGATCTTGTTCTCTAGTTCAATCATATTCTTCAGGAATGCATCTGTCTCCTCATTCTTATACTCATCAGAAGGAAATTGCAACGACATCTCAAACTTTCCATTTCCCTTTCCAGTCTTCTCATCTACAAAATCAGATGCTCCCCAAGTCAACATCAAAGGTGATGCTAGCGTAAGCCAGGTCTTAGTATCCTTTCTCAAAACATTTACGCTCTTGCCACCTTGAGAATTCACCTTGGGTGATGAATACGCAATATTGTTAACATTCAATTCAGTTCCGTTTACGATCATGTCTGCCATCTCTTCTAATAATGTACTGTAATACATTGGGTTATCTCTAAATCAATTTTTTTTATAATTAATAATTCATCTTTACTGCATATATGACTTCACAAGAAATATAATATAATTATTTCATACTAGGTAAATACAATATCCAAAAAAGTATTTTACATAATTATAATAAAATATATTTTTAACTTTTATGCAAACAACTTATAAAGTTATTGAATAATTTGTAATGATAAATGGTAATGTATAATCATAAAATATATTTATGTTAAGTAAAATAGATTAAAAAGATTTTATAAATAATATATATATGTCAGAAATGAGCAATATAAATAATCAAATGTTAACATTGCAAATGCCTAGTAAACAAATAAAATCTCCAAAATACAAAAAGGATCAAAGTGATGAATATATGAGTAATTTAATAGAAAAATGTGAAAAATCAATACCTCAATCAAAAAAGACAAAAAAAATAAATGATGAAAATATTATTATTCCTACAATTGAAAATTATGTTTCATTGATTGAGCATAATTATAATTCTCAACAATTGAAAATATTTGCAAAACATTATAAAATAAAAACTACTGGAAATAAACATGAATTATTTATTCGCATTTATTCTTTTTTGAAATTATCTCAAGATGCAATTAAAATTCAAAAAATAGGACGAGGATATTTACAAAAGAAATATAATAAATTACACGGTCCTGCTTTTTTATATCGCAAAATATGCACAAATGATTCCGATTTTTTAACAGGTGATGAACTTAAAGACATACCTTACTCTCAATTCATAAGTTATAGAGACAATGATGGATTTATTTATGGATTTGATATAATTTCTCTCTACAATTTAGTGTCAAAATCATTGTTAATTAGTTCAAAGGTTAAAAATCCATATAATCGTAACGAAATTCCAGCTTATGTAATTTCAAATATTAAATCATTAATTAGAATCAGCAAAATTTTAGGAATTAATTTAGAACTTGTTATTCAAGATGACACTGTTCATTTATCTGATGAAAAAACAGTTGAATTAAGAACATTATCATTATTTCAAAATATAGATTCTTTAGGAAATTATAGTTCACCTACTTGGTTTCTCTCTTTGAATCGCAATCAAACAATAAAAATGTTTAGAGAAATTTTAGATATTTGGGATTATAGAGCACAAATTAATATTGATACAAAACGTGCAATTTGTCCTCCAAATGGTTTATTAACAAATATTAATTTAAATGTGATTTTTAACGAGCAAAATATATGGAAACTTCGGAAATATATGCTTGATGTAATGGAAAAATTGGTAAATAGCGGAATAGACCAGGATAGTAAAACTTTAGGAGCTTATTATGTTCTAGGAGCGTTAACTATTGTGAGTGAAAACGCCGCTACAGCCCTCCCATGGCTTTTTCAGAGTTTTTCTCCAGTTTTCTAAGCTTATATAAGGAATATTAGACCTATTATCATGGTATTATTTATAAATATATATTATTTGCGTTAAATCACTTAAAAACTAGTCATTGTAGTATAGTATAAAATGGCTAGAACCACAAAACCTACCACTACCTCCGAGTCCGCTGTTGCGACCCCCGCTCCTGTTGTATCTAAGAAGGCTGTTCCTAAGAAGGAAGCTGCCCCTGCCTCTGCTCCTGCCCCTAAGAAGGAGGCTGCTCCCAAGAAGGAGGCTGCTCCTAAGAAGGAGTCTGTTCCTGTTGTCCCTGTTGTTGAGGAAAATCTTGTTGTCTCCGATGAGACTGATGCCCAGCTTGCTGAGCAGTCTGCTGCATTCCTTGAGAAGCTCCAGCAGCTTGGAAGTCTTATCAATACCCTCAAGACTGAGTATCGCACTCTTGAGAAGAAATGGAGCCGTCAGCTTAAGACCGCCCAGAAGCAATCTTCCAAGCGCAAGCGCAAGGCTGGTAACCGTCAACCATCTGGATTCGTTAAGCCAACTCGCATTAGTGATGAGCTTGCCCTCTTCCTTGGAAAGGAGAAGGGTACTGAAATGGCTCGCACACTTGTCACCAAGGAAATTAACACTTACATTCGCTCTAATAACCTTCAGGATAAGGACAATGGACGCAAGATTAACCCTGACTCCAAGCTTGTTGCACTCCTCAAGCTCAAGAAGGAGGACGAGCTTACTTACTTCAACCTCCAGAAGTTCATGAGCCCTCACTTTGCTAAGACAGTCAAGGCTGAGTCTTCTTAAACTAAGTTGTTAACATACTTGCATTAGAAAAATAAAAAACCAAAAAAATAAAAAAACCAAAAAAATAGAAAAACCAAAACCAAAACCAAAACCAAAACCAAAACCAAAATAAAAATATGTGCAAATGAATGCATATTTTTATTTAATCTATTTTGAATACTTATTATTTTGTTTCTTGATTTTTATTATTTATCTAATTTAAACTTGGTTCAATTGATATGGTAAAACATAATCTTCAATTTGAACAGCAACTATAGATGTTTCTGTTGAATTTGAGTTTGAAGCTTCAGATGAGTCAGATTCCTGAATATAACTTGCATTAGCAATCGGCATTACTGTTTGTATTGAAGTATTACCATTCACAATATGAAGCACCGCACTTGGTTCATGATTTAATACTGGATGCAAAACTTGAGACCATCTTGAATTCAAAGTTGCAAAATTATCTGACTCTGATAAACAACATGTACGCTTGATAGGTTTACTGAAGGACAACATCATACATACCACAAATAACACAGTCCCAATAATTACAAAATATAAGTCCAATTCTCTATAATTTTTGGAAGTACTATTTCCAAAAATTATAGCTAAAATTAATAACCAAATCGCAATAAATAAGAAGAATCCCCATATTTGACATAATCTATTATCATTCATTTTGAAGCATCTCATTGTATTTTTGAATATTATGCATTACAATCAATATATTAAATATCTTTCAATTTTTTCATTTTACACTTGATTCATTATTAGTTTTCATTCATTGCTTTTTCAAAACTTGGCGCATCTGGGTCATACTTTCTTAAACTAATCGCAAACTTTTCTCTCTTCAAATGTGGTTGATATTGTAAAACATCATTTACAGTAATTAATTCTTCGTCTCGGGTCATCTGATAGTCTGGATTCAAAATATAATTGATTGCAAAATCCTCATCTATTTTTTGGGTTTTAAGTATTTTAAAAAAGCATAATGCATATATATATTGTTTCAATGTTTTCATATCATATTGATTATTATCTAGATCTAATTCAGAATGCATATTTTATAAATTAAAAAAATATATTTATATTACTTAATAAAATATTGTATTATTACATTTTATCAAAATATAAATCCTTCTTCTAATAATAAAGGTTTCATAGCCTCCATATCTACAGAACCATTCATAATTTTTATATTCTCAAAAATTTCTAGATGATTATGTGTTTCTGCGTTCAAATCAAACATATGATATATATTCATCAATACATCATAATCTTCAATGCAGTCCGTTTTTTCTTGTACCCAATCATAATAACTAGGTACAATTTCTTCAGAACTATTCAGTTCTTTTATTGATTTTCTGTATTTTTTAAACATTTTCAAACTATTTGTCAAATTATTTTTATTATTATTCAAATGTCTATTATAATCTGTTCCTGATAAAACACAAATTTCTCTAAATTCTTTTTGAGTTAATGTTAACTCCTCTAAAATCAATTTCATATTATAAACAACAACATTTTGATTTAATAAACTGAAATAACGAAGAACTCTTGGAGAGCCATATACAAACATATCCATATCTTCACTCATCACAGCCCATACTTTTTTTTTAACTGCTAATAATGCACACAACTCGTCTGCCTCTCCAGGAGCATCATAATAAGTCATACCAAAAGAAACTATTAAATGTTTCACTTTTTTAATATGTTCCTTATTTATATAAGTAAATTGTTTCTTCAATAAATCCATAGAAACTATTATTTCTTGCTTATCTATTTCTTCCATTCCATCATTAGTTTCTAAAATTTTTTTTAAATTGTTATATTCTCTCTCTGCTGCTTTCTTCTCTTGTTTTCTTTGTTCTAGTAGTGCCTTTTTTTCAGCTGGACTCTTACCATCAAAAACAAATATTGGTATAATATTATTTTCACGAAAACATCCTAGCAAAGTAAACATATTCTCAATCAAATTATTATCCGAAACATATTTATACAAATAAATGCTTATATCTACTGCAATTTTCTTGCCTGATAATTCAAATAATTTAAATTTTTTTACTGCTTCCTCTGAGCAATTCATTCTAATAAATTGATTCAAATCCTTGATTCCCATTCTTGTATATTATATTTCTTTTTACACAACAAAAATTTTATTCAATTTTATTTTATACAAAATAACATTATTTAACATTATTATTGTATAAAAAATTGAAATACTTTTTCTCTCTTCAATTCACTTTACAAATAACAAATTCAGGATGAAGACCAGAAGTATGACAAGGAATACACCAAATAATATATCTCTTGATATAAGAGATATTGTTTCAGAATACATCAGAGAGACAACAAGAACAGAACCTCCATTAGAAGAGCTTGCAGTTGATATTGATTTTGATGGAGCGTCATTAGCTTGGCACCAAAATAAGAAAAAACTCAATGATTGCACATATAAATATATTTGCAGTCATTGTTTCAAGAATGGACGAAAATGTGGACGTGTCCCTTTAGAAAATTCAAATTACTGCAAAGATCATATAAAATTAAAATAAAAATAAAAATATATTATATGGAGAGAATTGAAGTATTTAGGATTAACCCAGAATTTGATAATTCAAAATGTTATGAATACGCTGAAGCAACAAAACAAGAAGGTGGTTCTCAAAATAGGAGATATTATACAAATAAACAACCTCTATATGTAGGTCATCTCGTGGATCGTGAACAAGGTGGTTTCGGTGATGGTGGATGGCAGAGAGATACGTTTGAAGATGATACTGGAAAAAAACATATTGTAAATTATAGTTATGAAGGAAATACTTGTTTTCGTGAGGTTCCTTGTAAATCTGTTCGTTCTTTGGAGAGTTTAGCTAGAGAGGTAGTTAAAAAAAATTATGAATATTTATCTTTACCAAAAGATGATCATCTAAGAGTATTAATTGAAGAAGGAAGTTTACCACAATATAACCCTGAAGAAGAGAGTTTTTACAGACAGCAGAGTGCCAGTAATGGTTGGAGTGGCGCTGGTACCAGTAGAGGTGCTGGAGGTGTTGATACTACCGCGGGTGTATCTGGTACATCCAATACTGGTGGAGGTGCAGGACCGTCTGAAAATGGCGCTGCAGACAGCAAGAAGGATTTCAAGGGAGGTAGAAGAAGTAATAAAACAAAAAGCACTAAAAAAAGAAAAAGAAGTAAAAAAACAAAAAGAAGTAATAAAACGAAAAGCACTAAAAAAACAAAAAGAAGTAAAAAAACGAAAAGCACTAAAAAAACAAAAAAAAGTAATAAATCAAGAAATGCAAAAGGTTCTATTTTTTCAAAATGTATAGATAATCATGAATATGACTCATTGTCTTCAAATTTACCTAGTTCTTATCCTTCATCCAATTCAACATCTTCTGATACTAGAAGGCAAGAGGTTGAGAGATTTTTATATCTTAAAAATAATAAAAGTTACAGTCCAAAAACTTCCCAAGTTGATAAATTTGAACAAAATTATCCACCAAATCCTGATCGCGAAGAAATAAAAGCTAGAATCAAAGAAGCAAGAAAAAAAGAAGAAGATAAGAAAAGAATAAATAGAGCTATGACAATTTAGATATATTATCCTAATTCGGTTATACTCATCCTCATATTATTTTCTATAAAATCAATTTCTTTATTATTTTCACCAGCTTTTATTTTTTTTGTTTTTTTAAAATTCATTATTATTTTCTCCATTTTTTTTACATCTTCCAATAATTCAACATTATTATAATTATCTTTTATAAAGTCAAAATAAGCCTGCATATTTTCTGAAGTCTTTTTAAATTGAATTAAAGAATTTAATTTATTATGAGTATTACACCATTTCAAAAAATTTTGCCAGTTATTTAGTAATATAACACGAATCACATAATAAGAGAGAATATTTGACTTTTCTTTATATAATGTATCACGTATTATTTTAGATTTTACATTTTTTGAATATAAATCTTCATATTTTAATCCCATAAAGTTTAATGTCTTTACCATTTGAAAGATTCCAAATACTTTCTCAAATTGTAAGAAAAATTCAAAATTCTTTATAAACTCGTTTTCTGCATTTTTTTTCATTGAAGGTATCATATAATAACTACAAAATGATGCATTCAAAATTTCTGCCCAAAATTCTGTGTATGCCTCAAATGAATTGCCACGAGTCGTCACAGGAAATAACTCAACAATTTTTGAATCTACTTCTTTATAATTCATATCGGAAAAATCCAAGGCTAAATTATGCATCGTTTCATGCATCAAAACTTTCAACCATTCTTCTTTTCTAAATACTACTATTTCCGAATTAATTTGACAAGTGTATGTAAATGCTGTATTAACGTGGTTTTCTTCTAATATATGAATATTTGATTCTGGTAATTTTTTTTTCAATGAAGTTAAATATATATAAACTGTTATACTCTTTGAACATTGTCTCTCAACTGCATATTTATTTATAAAATTAAACCATACTAATACCTTTTTAACATAATCATTATAAACGTGAACCAAAAGCTCTTCATTGGGTTCTTCTACTATAAATTTCACTTTTAAATCTCTATTGAAGAGAGAAAAAGTATACGAAAAACACATTTGCATTGTTTCATCTATATGTTTTCTTACTTCCTCAGGAAATGCATTTGCATTAAATAGCTTTGGTTTAGGAATTTCTGCAATTGTTGTAATTCTTTCAATAGAAAGTCTATAACCATCTCTCATTAAAACACCTTCTGAAACTTTATTTGCTTGTTGTATTTCTTTATAAAACCTTTTCAAAATTGTTTGTGTGTTTCTTGTTAATGATTCATCTCCTTTTAAACATTTTTTATTTATAAAAAAATTCATTAACTTTTTGCTATTTACTGTTAATCTCATCATTTTTATTCTTATAATTATCTTTTATTAAATTTTATTTTTTTTAATTTATTATTACAAATATATAACTATTTTATGTAAGTATAATATATGAAAGTTGAAGAAATTATAATTATTCTTCTTGTTGTTTTTTTTATTTTAACGATTGCTGGTCATGTAATTGTTGTGAATAAACAACCTGTGCAAACCACTACCACTACCACTACTTCTAGTGTTATAGTAAAGAAACCACATATTGTTGGTGGTTGTGCAGGTACTCAATATGGTTGTTGTCCTAATGGTGTCACTGCTAAAGCTAATTATATTGGGTCTAATTGTTATTAGAATTGTTATTATAATTATTTCTAATGTTAAGAAAATAATATCTTTATAAAAGAACTTAAAGAAATTATTATTTGCATTTACTTTATGTCATGCTGATTATACAGGTTCAAAACGCATTGGCGAGTCGTCTACATAAACATGAACATCACCTATTTTATTATCTGGTTTATAAATGGACTCATTTAAATTATATATATCCTCGTTTTCAAGTATAATTTCTCTCAAACTGCGTTCGGCATCTACAACATTATTAATGCTTCCAGGAAATCCATTCTTTTTATTTATATTTGTTCCATAATCTTTGTCAGAGCCTTTGATTCCCATTCCATATTTTACATTCTGTATTAAATTTTGTAAAGCATTTATTCCTACTGGATTAATATATGACGTTTTTGAAACATGTTTATTGATTGTTGAAATAGGCTTTTTCAATTCATTTAATAAACGCAAATCGTGGCTTATATTTGGAATTTGTGAACTAATAAAATAATTCTCGTTAGAAAGCGGTCCTTCCATCCATTCAAATCCATAATCTTTTCCACAAGAATCACAATCAGGTTCAGCACAAAGCTTCTTATAAATATCAACTGAATTTAAATTTCCAGTATTTCCCTTGTATTTGAAATATGAACGTCCATAGTCTATAATTTTTGCAATATAAGGTGATTTAAAAATAACTGTTTCTCCATTACCAATATGATAATGATACTGAATATATTTACCTTTTATTGGTTCATAAATAAGAACATTACCTTTATGTAAATCATAATGTGTAAAATTATTCTTTAAGAAAGCTAACGGCATATATACTTGATACAATATATATAATAAATCATAACAAACAAAATTGATAGAGGCTCTAGTTGGATTTTCAAATAAATCATCAATAGTAGTTACATCTTTCAAATGTTGTATTAAAATAGCAGCATCTCTAGATTTTTTACACATTTTTGAATAATCAGTTGGGTCACCTTTTACTAATGAATTTTTAAGTGTATTTGTTGTTATTGTTACACTGTCCTTCATATCTTTCCAACTAACAGAATTTTTATAATAAAATAGTCCATAAGTTTCTAGAAAACAAGGAAAAAATCTACATTGTTGATTAATAAACTGTCCAACTAAATATTCATAAGCTAAATTATCTGAAGAAGCAGAGGCAGAAGATTTTAATGCAGCATATGCAATATAATCATATCTTTTATATTTAATTTCTTTAACAAATCCATTATTAGATGGTTTTCCGAGTCTCTTGATAGGAGGATCAACATATTCAAAATTATTAAAATTACCAAAAAATTTAGTTATTTTATCTTTATTTGTACCGAATGCAATACAAATTCCTGAATCTGAACAAATAGCTTTTAAATATTCTGATTTTTTTTGATTAGAATCATTTATAATTTTCATAAAATAATGTCCTATTTTTTTATTAGCTTCAGCTTTTTTAATTCGTTTAACTACTTTACAATTAGAGGCATTCATTTTATAACCAGAAGACAATCTGCAATATTTACGTGTTTTGCCATCTACATATTTACATCTAGTACTTCTTGTACAGATGTCTCTTTCAAGAAATTTGCATCCTGAAATACATCGTTTTTTTTTTGTTTGTAATGGCATTTACTTAATATAATATAACATAATAATTTAGAAATTATGTTATATTATTTTCATGCATGAAATCACAAATAATCAAAATTTTTTTAATGCATTTATAGATAGCATAAAAATGAAGTTATTTGGAACAATCAAAACTGGTAATCCAATAATAGATACAATATTGACCACATTTGCAATAAGTATATTCAGTTATTTTATAAAATATAATTATTATAATTTTCTTTCTATTTTTCTAAAAAAAATTTTAAATCAAGAATGGTATATTTCTCTCTTCTACAAAAGAGTATCTATTGAATTAGAAGGACAAAAAAGTCATATAGTTAGTTGTTACAACTTTGCTCCATTGGTTTCCTCCATTTTTAGTGATAGATTTAAAGCTATTTGGTATTATATTATGGAAGGGCTTAATAATAACCCAAGCATATATGCTATAAAAGAACAATATTGTAATGATAACAAGTCAAAATCAGATATATATATAGTATCCCAAACGCATGAATTTATAATAACTAAAAACATTTATGCAATTACTGAAATTATTGAAATAGAAAGTAATAATAAAGAAACCAAAACGGATTCAAAAACAGATAAAATAAAAATAACACTTTATTCTTATAAATTAAGTATAAAAGAACTAACAGAATTTGTAGAAAATATCACTGATGAATATTTAACAAAAATAAAGAATAGTCGTAAAAATATGATTTTTATTTATACTTTGAATAAAACTAAGTATGAAGATAGTTCACTTGAATGTTGGAGTGAAACCAGATTTGAGAGTGTAAAAAATTTTTCAAATATATTTTTTGATGGTAAAGAACATATACAGAAAAATCTAGATTTTTTTTTGAAAAATAAAAAATGGTATTATGAGAAAGGTAGACCATACACACTAGGAATTGCATTACATGGTCCTCCAGGAACAGGCAAAACATCTCTCATAAAAGCAATTACAAATTATACGAAGCGTCATATTATTATTATATCTATGAAAATTATCAAGACAAGAAAACAGCTGATTGATTTCTTTTTTGAATCAACATATAACAGAAATAATGAATATGGAACAATAGATTTTGAAAAGAAAATAATAGTAATTGAAGATATTGATTGTATTGGTGATATTATTTTAGACCGTAACATGAAACAAAATAAACAAAATAAACAAAATAAACAAAATATGAATATTTCAAATAATAAATCAAATGGGAATATAAATATTAGTGAAATATTACATTCTATTGTTGAAGTGAATGAATCTCCTGATGTTATAAATAAGAATATTTCAAGTATTATTACAAATGATGATCCTATTACATTAGACGACATATTGAACTTATGGGATGGAATCAATGAAACTTCAGGGCGAATATTAATTATAACTTCAAATCATTATGAAAAATTAGATCCTGCATTAGTGAGACCAGGTCGCATTGATATTGCTTTTAAACTAGGAAATGCAAGTTGGAAAACGATTGAAGAAATTTATACTCATTATTATTCAGGAAAAATATGTCAAAAACTTCTGAAAAAGGTAAAGGAATATAAAATCTCACC
>Ga0114971_10000528_pt1 | contig 24655 bp, 18 predicted proteins | sample M_140625_MF_Meta_FD_87320 | JGI IMG/M metagenome (GOLD analysis project Ga0114971, IMG submission 87320) | Freshwater microbial communities from Lake Montjoie, Canada to study carbon cycling - M_140625_MF_MetaG | ecosystem: Environmental > Aquatic > Freshwater > Lake | place: Lake Montjoie...
ACAAGAAGAACAAAAAGTGCTGAGTCGTGCTGACGAACAACGAGTATTTCAAGCAAAAGTTCAAGCAACTCAAGCAGAAATGCAAACCTCAGCTTCAAACAAACTTGCAGAAATTGCCAAAAACAACGGACTAGCATCGCAAGAAAGTTTACAAAAAGAAGCTGAATTTAAATTGATTGGCGTAACACAAGGTGCAGAAGCAGAAGCCAAAAACAGAGAAGAATATAAAAAACAACAAGCGGCACTGGCAGAATCAGACAAAGCTGGCGCAGTGAGCATAGCTGAAGTGCAGAAAAATATAGCACAAGGCATGAGTCAACCAGATGCTCAAAAGAAAGCAGAGGCAACAGCAAAAGCAGTGGATACGAAAACAACTGGCAAACCTGGCGAATCAGCACAAGCAACAGCTAACGCACCAGATCAAACAACACCTAAAAAGAGCATAGCAGACACGTTTGGTGCCATGTTTGCTGATATCAAGTTGCCCGATGTTCAAAAAATAACCAGCACCGCAACTAGAATCAATCCTCCTGAAGATGTGGCCAAGAAAACAGAAGAAGATAAAAAAGCCAAAGTCGCTACAGATGCCAAAGCTGCAGAAGTCAAAAAACCAGCTGAAGCACCAAAAGCCACAGGTGAAGTTACTCTAAAAGAAGTGCATGCCAGCTTGGAACACTTAAATAAGAGTATGGCACAAATGTTAACTTATACTCAGCAAACAGCTACAGCCGCTCAGCAACAAGTAAAAGCTACAAAAAATTTATCAGGAAACAAGTTTTCTTAACAAGGACATGTGAATGAGTTGGAAAAAGTATTTCTCGCCCGTTGAAGTAAACGGGCAATCAAGCGCCATCAGCGGCCTTAACAGCGGCAATCGACCAGGCCCTGCTAGAACTAACTATTCCAGCTATTTGCCAGATGTTTATTCCGGCAGTCCAAATCGTATTGAACGTTATCAACAGTATGAAGTCATGGACAGTGATCCAGAAGTCAATGCTGCTTTGGATATTTTAGCGGAGTTTTGCACACAGAAATTGAAAGATGGCAAGAGTCCATTTGCAATCAAATGGCGTCAAAAAGCCACCAACAGTGAAATTAAAATTCTAAGTGAATACTTGCAACAATGGAACACACTTCAAAAGTTTGACACTCGTATTTTTCGCATTGTGCGCAACACATTCAAGTATGGTGATGCATTTTTTATTCGTGATCCAGAAAATCAAAAATGGAGTTACATTGACGCCAGCAAAGTGGTCAAAGTGATTGTGAATGAAAGTGAAGGCAAGAAACCTGAACAGTTTGTGATCAAAGACCTAGCTCCTAACTTTGTTAATCTAGTGGCAACACAGATCACACCCAGTGTGAATCCTCGCAGTCATTCGGGACCAGGCGGTGCTGGCGGCCCGCAACAATATGCAGGATCAACCAGCAGCAACGGCGGCAGTAGCAGTAATCGTTTTGGATTACAGCAAACTGAACAGGCCATCAACGCTGAACACATCATTCATTTGAGTCTAAGCGAAGGTTTAGACAACAACTATCCGTTTGGCAACAGTTTGCTGGAAAACATTTACAAAGTTTACAAACAAAAAGAATTATTAGAAGATGCCATTTTAATTTATCGTATACAACGTGCTCCAGAGCGCAGAGTATTCCACATTGATGTGGGCAACATGCCCAGCCACTTGGCCATGGCATTTGTGGAACGTGTTAAAAACGAGATACATCAACGCAGAATTCCAAGTCAAACAGGAGGTGGACAGAACGTTATTGATTCAGCATACAACCCACTTTCAATCAATGAAGATTATTTCTTCCCCAAGACAGCAGACGGTAAAGGTTCAGATGTTACCATGCTTGAAGGTGGCAAGAACATTGGTGAAATTGACGATTTAAAGTACTTTACCAACAAATTATTCCGTGGGTTGCGCATACCCAGCAGCTACTTGCCCACCGGTCAAGATGACAGTCAAAGCAATTTCAATGACGGACGTGTGGGCACTGCATACATTCAAGAACTGCGTTTTAACAAGTATTGTGAACGCTTGCAAGCACTGATTACCGCGGTTTTTGACGAAGAATTCAAGATGTACATGCACAGCAAGGGCATGAACATTGACGCAAGTTTGTTTGAATTACAGTTTAATCCACCGCTTAACTTTGCCAGTAGCAAGCAGGCCAGTATTGATGCAGAGCGTATCAACACATTTAATACTATTCAAGCTGTGCCGTTTGTATCCAAGCGATTTGCATTAAAACGCTTCCTGAGTTTAACAGACGAAGAAGTTGCAGAAAACGAACGCATGTGGGGCGAAGAGAACGGCAAAGGTCATCCAACCACCACAGATGCAGCTGGCGAATTGCGTAGTGCTGGACTGAGTGCAAGTGGTATTGCAGGAGATGCAGATGCCGCCGGTGACCTAAGCGCACCAGATGACATGGATATCAGTGCTCCAGGAGAACCTGGCCAAGCTGCACCACCAGGCGGCGCACCAGCAGCGCCCGCAGCTGCACCAGTTGTATAAATACGTTATGATTTTAAGAGAGCTATTTTATATTGATCCAGATACTCGTCACGTGGCCAATGACTTGCGTTATGAGCCAAAACGTGACAGCGATGTGTTACACCGGAGCGACACACGCAAAACAAGATTAACACTTAGACAAATAAATGAATTGCGCAAAAGTACTGAAGCACATATTTTAGAACAGGAAAGCGAACTAGAATTTATAAATGCAATGTATGCTGCACCACCTGCAGCGCCTGCCGCTTAATTGCAAAAACTGACTGTTTTTGGCCTATATCTACCCACTTTTTACGCAAAGGTGTAAATATCTTACAGCCTTGTATTAAAAAACCACAGGAGAACCAACATGACTGACCGCGCTCAATTTGAAGCAATGCTTGAAGCTTTGATCAATGATGATCAACAAGCAGCTAAAGAAATTTTCCACAACATCGTAGTAGGAAAATCACGTGAAATCTACGAAGAATTATTAGAGTCTGACTTTGGCAGTGACCAAGGCAACCCTTACGGTAAGAAAGATGACAAAGATGACGAGGATGATTCGGAAGATGAATCCATGGGCGACGAAGAAGATGAATCCATGGGCGACGAAGAAGATGACATGGACAGCGAAGAAGATGACATGGACAGCGAAGAAGATGGCGAAGAAGCCGACGACATGGATGGCGAAGAAGAGCCAGAAGGCGACATTGAAGATCGAGTTATGGATCTAGAAGACGCACTAGAAGACTTAAAAGCAGAATTTGAACAACTGTTGTCACAAGAAGGTGAAGAAGACGGCGACATGGGCGGTGAGGACGACCTAGAATCTGAACTAGATGAGTTAACCGCAGAATATCCAGGTGGTAGTACAAATTTTAGAACAGGTGAAGTCAAGGGCACACATACTCCAGAACCAGAAGTGCAAGAAATGCATCACGTTCACCACCATGTAAATGAATATGTAAACAAAGTTTCTTTGCCAAAGCACGGTGACAACGGTGTTAACACACGTTCAGCTGTGGCTGGTAAGAACAACATGGGCGGATCAAGCGCCAACATTGCCAAGTCATTCTCCACAGAGAAAGGCGGCACACAGGGTGGATTGTTGAAGCCCACTACTGCAATGCAAGACGGCGGCAACATCAACAAACCAGGAGCCTCTGCAGGCAAGTCAGCGTTCAAGAAGAAAGAACCTGGACACGGACCTGAAAGCAAAGGCAAAGGCGAAACAGCTGATAACAAGAAAAGTTTAATCAGCACTAAAGTAAGATAATACAGAGACTACATTAAATGAAGTCTTTATACCTCCGAGAGAATCTCAGTTTCAACGAAGCAAAAATGATCGTTGAGTCTGATGACAAAGACGGGAAAAGTTTATACATGTCCGGGATTTGCATCCAGGGCGGTATACGCAACGCTAACCAGCGTGTTTACCCTGTGAATGAGATTGGCAAGGCTGTCAAAACCCTAAACGATCAGATTCAAAACGGTTATTCAGTTCTCGGAGAAGTGGATCATCCAGATGATCTAAAAATTAACCTGGACAGAGTCAGTCACATGATGGTCAATATGTGGATGGATGGTCCTAATGGTTACGGCAAACTGAAAGTTTTGCCAACCCCTATGGGACAACTTATCAAGACTATGCTGGAAAGCGGAGTCAAGCTAGGTGTTTCAAGTCGCGGATCCGGGAACGTCAAAGATGACGGTTCCGGTGAAGTATCAGATTTTGAGATTATCACAGTAGATATGGTAGCTCAACCTAGTGCTCCTGGAGCATACCCTACACCAATTTATGAACACTTGATGAATAATCGAGGCGGATTAAGTGCCTTACGCATAGCGCAAGAGGTTAAGGGCGATCCTAAAGCACAGAAATATCTCAAAGAGAGCTTATTATCAATAATAAGCCGACTCCAATAATAAGGAGAATCACATGTTGGATGCACTAAAAAGTTTATTTGAAAATAATGTGATTTCTGAGGAGATCAAAGAGTCAATCGAGATGGCTTTCGAGAGTCGTGTGAACGAAGCTCGTGAACAAGCCGCTCAACAATTACGTGAAGAGTTTGCACAAAAATACGAACATGACAAGAACACAATGGTTGAAGCTGTAGATCGCATGATCTCTGAACAACTAGCTGCTGAGATTGTTGAGTTTGCCGACGATCGCAAGCAATTGGCAGAAATGAAAGTCAAATATGCCACAGCTATGAAGCAAAATGCATTTGTAATGGAGAAATTTGTTACACGTCAGTTGGCTTCAGAAGTTAAAGAATTGCATGAAGATCAAGTTCAAATGGCAAGTAAATTTGGTACACTGGAAAAATTCGTAGTTGAGGCTCTAGCTCAAGAAATTACAGAGTTTTACAAAGACAAGCAGGATCTAGCTGAAACGAAAGTTCGTCTAGTTCGTGAAGGTCGTCAAGAAATCAAGAAGGTAAAACAACAATTTGTACAACGTGCAGCAACGATGGTGGAATCAATTGTGACTCAGAATTTACATTCAGAGATACACGCATTGAAGGAAGACATCGAAGCAGCTCGCCGTGCAGATTTTGGCCGCAAGTTATTCGAAGCATTTAGCGCCGAGTATCAAACCAGCTACCTAAATGAAAAATCGGAAACAGCAAAATTACTCAAAGTCATAGACTTGAAAGATTTGGCAATGAAAGAAGCAGCGCAGGCTGTTGTTCAAGCTGAACAAATTTTAGAAAGTAAACAAGCTGAAATCCGTACTCTTAAAGAGAGTCAAACAAGAAAAGCAATCATGACAGAATTACTTGCTCCGCTAAACACAGAGCAAAAATCAATCATGGGTGAGTTGATGGAGACTGTGAAAACAGAACGTCTAAACGAAAGTTTTGAAAAATACTTACCATCGGTAATCAATGGTAAGGCTCCGCAGAAGAAACAGGCACTAGTAGAGGCTAAAGAAATAACCGGAAATAAAGTAATTTCCAACACCAACCGTAGCAGCGAGGCAGACAACAATATCGTTGATATCCGTCGTCTTGCTGGACTAAAATTTTAAGGAGAAATTTAAATGTCAGAACTACTTAATGGACGTTGGGCAGAAACTAAAGAAGCCCTATTAGAAGGCTTACAAGGCACAAAAAAATCAGTAATGGGTGTAACCCTTGAGAATACTCGCAAGTATTTGATGGAAAGTCCAACAACTGGTGCCACTTCTGCCGGTAACGTCGCAACACTAAATCGCGTGATCCTTCCAGTGATCCGCCGCGTTATGCCAACCGTTATTGCTAACGAGTTAGTTGGCGTACAACCAATGACTGGTCCAGTCGGTCAAATCCACACATTGCGTGTTCGCTATGCAGATAGCTCATCAGGTGCTGGAGTATTAGCTGGTGAAGAGGCATTGAGCCCATTCAAGATTGCTGAAGCTTATTCAGGAAACGAAAGTTCTACCGCTAAGGCAGCTTCAACAGCTACTTTAGAAGGTCGTGCTGGTAACAGAATGAGCATCCAAATCTTGAAACAAACAGTTGAAGCCAAGACACGTAAATTGTCAGCTCGCTGGACGTTTGAAGCTGCTCAAGACGCACAAGCCCAACAAGGTATTGACGTTGAAGCAGAAGTTATGGCTGCGTTGGCACAAGAAATCACAGCTGAAATTGACCAGGAAATCATTGCTTCGTTGACAAGTTTGGCTGGCACAGCTACTCAGACTTATGACCAAGCTGCTGTATCTGGTACAGCTACATTCGTTGGTGACGAGCATGCTGCATTGGCTGTTCAGATCAATCGCGTAAGCAACTTGATCGCTCAACGTACACGTCGTGGTGCTGGTAACTACGCCGTTGTTAGCCCATTTGCATTGACAATTCTTCAGTCTGCTACTACTAGCGCATTTGCTCGTACAACAGAAGGCACTTTCGAAGCTCCTACAAACACCAAGTTTGTTGGTACATTGAATGGCGCTATGAAGATTTATGTAAACAGCTACGCTCAAGATTCTGCAAGTATCCTAATCGGTTACAAAGGATCAAGCGAGAGCGATGCACCTGCATTCTATTGCCCATACATTCCATTGATGAGCAGTGGTGTTGTTTTAGATCCATCAACATTTGAGCCAGTCGTGTCATTCATGACACGTTATGGTTATGTTGAGTTGTCAAACACAGCATCTAGCTTGGGCAATGCTGCTGACTACTTGGGTCTAGTTGCTATTACTAACGGTAACGTTAAGTTCAGCTAATTCAAACCCAAAGTTTGTAAAATAGAAAAGGCATCTTCGGATGCCTTTTTGTTTGGGTAAATATAAGATGACCACTACAACTTTTTACAGTCCGCACACTTTATCTAATGTCAATATCGCTAACCAAGTGACTGGTTACAACTCAATAGATTGGGACTTTAATGCTTCTGTGCTATCTGACAATGCAATTGCCACCAGTAAAAAATCACTGTACACTATTAGTGGATTTTGGATGGAAAAGTTTTTAAGCAACACAAGTCAACTGTGGTGTACTGGATACAATATACCCAGCAGTGTTAGACCTGTTGTGGGAATAGAATGTCAGATCAATGTACAACGTGCTGCAAGAATTGAAGATTTAATCATTCAACTAACACTCAACGGTGCTGTGATTGGCGATAATTTGGCCAGCAATGTGAATCCTGTACAAAGCGATATGTACACTGGAGATTTTACAACGCCGTTGGATCCTGTTGGAGATTTAAACATATATGGAGGTGTTGACAACTTGTGGGGAACTACTCTTGCACCCACTGATGTGGCAAATCCCACTTTTGGCATTGTGATCAGTTTCAAAAGTAATGTCATATACCCGCACAGGGATATTGCATATTTGTCGCAAGCCAACATAAGAATCACCTACGCATAAATACATGGTACAATCCACACAGGGTGGATTTTATGCGGAAATCCAACCGCGTACGGCCTAGAACGCCGTTTTTCACTAAGGAGAAAACAAAATGGGACGTCCTTTAAATAAGAAATTTTTTGGTAACCGTAACATCGGTTCCGTAACAACTACCGCTGATAACAAGATCGGCGGATCAGCAGTTGGCACAGTAGTAGTATCAGGCACATTCAGTGGTAAAACTACAGCAACAGCATTTACAATTCCAGCATCGGTAATCAGTGCTCCTCAATTACCAAATGGTGTTAAACCAACAATGACTATTACGTTTTCGTCAGCAACAGCTGGTACTGTAACAGTAACAGACGGTGGTTCTGGATACACTAGTGTTCCAACAATTAGTGGTGCTGGTTTGCAAGCATTGGGCGGTGGCGCCGGCACTGTAGTGTTAACAGCTGCATTTGCTGCAGACACTGGCGCAGTTGGTTCAGCAACATATGAAGAAAACACAATCTTGATGACAGCATTTTTAACCGGCGGTTCAGCAGGCCTAGTTAACATTACAAAACAAGTATCAGGTCGTCGTTACAAAGTAACGGACGGTACTCGCACAGGCATTGTCAAGCTAAAATCTAGTGTGGCAACAGCTGCTGGAGAAGGCAGTGTTCGTTTGCTCGATTCAGTTGGCGGAACTTATTTTGCTACTAAAATTACAGCACGTAAAGCTACTGTAACTCGCGGCACAGGCACAGCATTTGCTACTGGTGCTTCAGTTAAGTGGAATATGACTGCTGCAGTTTTAGGTGACTCACTATTAATAGATAACGCTTAATTAGGAATGGGGACTTGGGTCCCCTAACTATAAGGATATAGAATGTCAAGAATCTTGAATGTTGATAACGGTGATTACAGAATACGAGTAAAGCCAGGCGGAAATATTATTCTGGATACAGTTAACAGTATCCCAGGCAGCTACGGCTATGTCACCATACTAGGTAACCTCGACGTTCAAGGTGCTATCACCTATGTTGAAAGTACCAACACACGGATCACAGACAACATACTAGATTTGAATTACGGGCAAACTGGCAACGGTGTTGACCCAGCTGGAGTATTTGACCTTGCTAGACAATCTGGTATTAGAATCAAGCGAGGCAACTATTCTGATGCACTGTTTGTTTTTAAAGAAAATCAATCACATTATGACCCAGTAACATCCAGCACAGTGTTGGGCACCTTTGTGTTGAAAACAGCAGACGGCACACTCAAAGGCCTGCAACTTGCATCCGTTTCCAATTCAGGCAGTACTAATTTTGTGTTTGACATGCAGAATCAACCATATGCACTTGCTGTGGCCAATACTGGCAGCGATGGTGCTGGCCAGTTGGGCGAAGCTTATGCTGACTTGATGTATCCATTGTTGGGTTCGGCCAGAACAACTGAAAACAACTTTATACCCAACAGAAGATTTATTACAAAATACGTAGCTGCCGCAGAAGGTGTTGCATCGGTGGACAGGTTATATTTTCCGATTGACGGGCCGTTTGCTTCTGCCACTGCCAGTATCCGAGTGTATGCCAGCAGTATACTATTTCAAATCAGCACAGTTACCAAAGCCACTATCAGTGCGTCTGGCTTGACAGTCAACAATGTGAACCTCTACACCGACACTGTTAACAACAACACAAATAATTTAATTTTATCAGCAACTGCAACAAACACAATAGAAGTCAGCGGTGTTATGCAACTGGATAATCAAGCCAGCGCACCCACTTACAACAGCGCAGGCACTCAAATTTATTCTAGATCCACAATTGGTCCTGGAAAAACAGGTATATACTTCACCAATCAAAATGCATCACAAACGCCTGATGAATTAGTTAGCCGCAACAGAGCTGTATTACTAAGTATTTTATTATAAGGAACAACCATGGCAATCGCAGCAACACTAATCGATGTGGCAAGCCCAACTACAAAAATAGTTTACACCAGTTTGGTCACAAGTCCACAAACTGGCAATGCTATAACTTGCATCATGATATGCAACACCAGTGTCAGCACAGCAGCAACATTGACACTTTATGCTGTGCCTTCAACCAACAGCGGCACCACAATTGGTGCAGCCAGTGCAGCCAATATGATTATCAATGCATTGAACATTCCAGCAGGTGAGACTGTGAGCCTGGATCAAGAAAAGTTGGTGTTAACCAACAACGACACAATAGTTGCCATGGTGGCCGCTGGCCAAGCAAACGTTGTGTCATTTTTAATCAGCACACTGCCAGTATAATGAGATACTTAAAACAACAAAACATCAATCGTCGAGTGGCAAATCACACATCTGTATTTGTGGATCATACAGACACGCATGTTGTGTTGAACCCTGTTAACAAAGGCAGTTTACAGTTGCCAGTGGGCACCAATGCTCAACGACCCACCAGTACTCAATCAAACGGCATGATTCGTTACAATTCAGATGCTGTCACAGGCGGGCAAGTAGAAGTGTACTCCGCTGGACGTTGGAGAGCATTGCGTTTCACTGAACAACAAGCAATCACCCAACAAAATTTAGGTGCTGGCGACAGCAACAACACATACTTTGGACCACTGAACGCAACTTATTATAATCCTAGTAACCAAGCCAACAACACCACAGTGGGCGGTCAAAATATCATAGTTGTTGTTGAAAACGTTATTCAGGTCAGCGGCATCAACTACACAATTGCCAACAATCCAACCATACCAACTGAAACATACACACCTACTCTGAGTTACAATGCTGTTGTGAGCGCATCAACTTTGTATTTTAACACAAGTGTAACAGTTACTGGTGCTACCGGAAATGGCAGCACAGCAGTTCTCACATTTGGCACTGAAGTTCAAACACCATTTGCCATCGGTGCCAGTATCACAGTTACTGGAATACTTTCAACAGGCGGTGTTGGTAACTACAACGGAGTATTCACTGTCACTGCCAGTACCACTGGCAGTGTGAGTTTTGCAAGTGCAACCACTGCAACTTATCAAACCAGTGGAGAAGTTGCAGCATCAACCACTGTGTATCCAAGTGTGGATCTAGTGGGCGGCACAATTTCAGGAACCAATCTTGCTACTTCTACAATTTCTAGTTATGTAACTGATTCCGATACAGGAGCATTAATAAGTGTTACATTTGGTCCTGCTGTAATCACAACCGGCACTGTGGCTGTTAACACTGCCTATACTATTATTAAAACCAGCGGTGTTGGTTCTGGATACTTTTTAAATTTCAGTACTCCAGTACCTTACGGAAAAACTGTCATTGCATTGCTTGGTTTTGACACATAAGGAGTAAGTTATGCCAGCAGGCGGCGGAGGCACTCCAAACTTTGTGAATACTGCCAACAGAGCCTTGGGTAGAATAAGTGGCCCATTGCTAGCAGACAACTTGCTGCGCAACGGCGTTGATCTTGCCTTTGAAACACAATTACTTTACATTGATGTAAAAAACAAACGTATTGGTGTCAAGTACGGAAGCCCAACTGTTGAGCTATTCATCAACAACACAACCAACACCACTAATTTACGTGTAACAGATGTCAGTGCAATCGGTGATTTTGTTATCAGTACAAATCAAATTCAACACTCCACTGGATCCATAACAATCCAGCCAAATCAAAGTAGCAATCCCACAGTTACTACTCCGGGATTAAGCACAGCAAATTTATATCTGTACGGCAACACTATTAGTGATACAGTTACTAATGACAGTATCAATCTTACTGCCCAAGCCGCTGGCAATATCAATTTAACTGGCAACACACTTGTAACTGGTAATCTACGTGCCACTGGAAATATCACAACAGATGGCAATATACAATTTGGCGATAATTTAACACAAGACACTGTGACCTTTGGCGCAGAGATAGCCAGTAACATTATTCCAAATACCAATAACGTTTGGAATTTAGGCCAGTCAGCATTAAGATGGTCCACAATTTACGCCAACACTGCCAATTCAACCAGTATTACTACAATAAATTTAGTTGCCACTAATTTTACAGGATCTGGAACAAATGCATTAAACGGCAATGTGACTATTGGCGCAACTGATAGCAATACATTAACGGTCACAGCAAAAATTAATAGTGATTTAATTCCAAGTACAACCAATGCAGGCAATTTAGGTCAAAACTACGAAGCCAGTGTACCAAGCGGTGGTAGTTTGACTTTTTCTAGTGGTAATTATCTTGCTTTAAATGATCCTCAAACAATAGGCACACAATCGTATACCTTTGAATGTTTTTTTTACACAGCCAGTAATGGACTACAGACACTGCTAGGCGCTGCCAATCCTGGAGGAATGTCAATCTGGTTGTTTGGCAATGGCATCAATCCAGTAACTATTATACAGATTGATAGATCCTATGTGGATGCTGCGCAGTACACAGTCAGCCCAATAACCATAAACACATGGCATCACATTGCGGTAACAAGAAACAGCGCGAACAACACATCAGTATTTTTAGACGGAGTCAAAGCCACAGGATCCGCATCAAATACCACAAACTATACCGGGCCTAGCGGACTCATCGGAGCTGTGGCAGGATCTTCTTATTTTTTTACAGGATACCTAACACAGATAAAATTAACTATAGGGTCAAACTACTACGATCCAACTGTGTCTAGTATTTCAGTTCCCACCGCGCCGTTAACAACCAGTGCAAATACAAAGTTATTGTTAATTGTGGCCAACAGTGGTGCATACCTCACAGACGCCAGCGGAACACAAATCTTATCCAATATAAGCGGAGTTACCTACAGTACATCTACCCCACTTGCACCTGTTGCTGAAAAACCAGCATTGTATTGGAATAATGTGTATGGTGTTACATTTAATAATGGCAACATAACATTAACCACTAACACAATTCAAACAAACACCACTGATAGTGATTTACGATTGGTTGCAAATGGTTCTGGATCAGTGGTATTTTCTAAATTAAATTTACCAAATTCTAACAATATTAATATTGGCGGAACACTGGCAGTAACTGGAACCACTGCCCTAAACAACAATGTTGCAACTGGTGCAATTACGCAGACAGGCAGTTATAATGTTACTGGTAATGCAGCACTGGGAACAGTGAGTTCTGGAAATATCACAGCAGAAAATCCATTAACATTGCCAACTATAACAATTAACGGAAGTGTAATTACAGGAACAGCCAGTGGTAGCAATTTGAAATTAACAGCCAACACCGGACAGACTGTTGAAATAACCAGTGCAACAAAATTTAATAATAATGTTTTGATTAGTGGAACACTGGCAGTAACTGGAACCACCTCTCTAAACAACAATGTTGCAACTGGTGCAATCACTCAGTTGGGTAATTGGACACAATCTGGCGCCAGCGGTGCGTTGATAACAGGCGCTGTTGGAACAAATAATATTGCCATCACTGGACTTTCTTCACAGTTGATGTTAAGTAATTTTACCATATATGGCAACACAGTGGCTGGAACAGTCGGTAACCAAACTGTGCAGTATACAGCCAATGGTGCTGGATCTGTAAATGTTGAATATTTGAAATTTAACAACAACAATATTACTAACATCTGGCCCAGTGCAACCACGGACACACAAAAAAGTATTTTGTTTACTCCTAACGGCACGGGGAATGTGGAGATAAATTCCACAAAAAGTTTAATATTGCCAATAGGCAATAACAGCACAAGAGTACTAGCATCCAACGGTGAAACACGTTATAACAGCTTGTATAATAATATTGAAGGTTATAGTAATACTGGATATGTTAATTTCTTTAACTTGTATAGCCAGGATCAGCAAACTTATGCCACTGCTGAATTGACGCCAAATGCCGCAGACAGCACATTGAGATTTGCTATCGGTAATGTGGTCACTACCACAATAAGTTCCAGCACACTGACCACTGTGAATCTGGTATCAGGTAATGTTGGTGTATCAGTCAGCACTGTTCAAAACACACAAACCAACACAGATGTGGCGTTTGCACCCAACGGCACTGGCAAAATAAATTTAAAAAGTTTTGTTAATGTCAAAGACAACACTGTGACCAACGCCACCAGCACCAACATTTCTTTTGATTCTACCAACCAAGGCCACTGGAAATTTAGCGGCACCAGCGGTGTTGTAATCCCGTTAGGCACTAACTCTGATTATCCAATTACTGCATTGCAAGGTGCAATTAGATACAACACTGTATCTGGTTTTGCTGAAGTATACACGGGCTCTGTGTGGACATCTTGGGTAGGTACTGGCAATGCCACAGTTTCTGAATCAGACATGAACGACCTCACGTTCCTATATACCCTTATACTTGGGTAAAACCAAAAAACCGATAAATACTTTTACTGTAAAAACTGACCAAGTTTTTACGATATTCAACTGTGGTAAACCCGCAATGCAAGGTGGTTAACCGTGAAACACGGGGTATACGGGAGCGTAAATGGCTGTTGGTCGAATTTCGGGTCCGCTCTTAAAAGATAATTTGCTTCGTAACGGGGTAAATTTAGCTTTTGAGACGAACTTACTTTATCTAGATGTTAATAATAGCCGCATTGGTATTAAAACATCATCACCAGCTTACGATCTAGACGTCAATGGCACAACCCGTACTACCAATTTAACAGCAACTACCCAAGCCAATTTAGCTACCTTTACTATCAGCGGCAACAATATTGCCAGCTCCAGTAACACAATTAATTTCTTGCCCAGCGGCGCAGGCAACACAATTTACAATGCAAGAGCATTGATTGGAAACTTGCAATTAACCGGCAACACTATCAGTACAACCAACAGCAACGGTGCTATCAATATCACTGCAAACGGTACTGGCGGAATTAATTTAGGCAACACCAGCGGCAGTGTGCTGGTCACAGTTACTGGAAATTTACATGCCACTGGCAATATCACAGCAGATGGTAATATCACACTGGGTGATAACTTAACACAAGACACTGTTAGTTTTGCAGCAGAAATCAACAGCGATATAATTCCTAAAATAGATAACACATATAATTTAGGTTCAAGTCTTCTTACTTGGTCCACTGTGTACACAAATAGTGTTACAGTGACCACTGTTAGTACCACCAATTTCACAGCAACCGGTACAGTGTCAGTTTCTAATGCAACTGTCCTTAGTGGAAATACCACTATTGGTGCCACTAGTTCTAATACACTCACAGTTACAGCCAGAATCAATAGCAATCTTATCCCAAGTGCAAATAACACATATAATTTGGGCTCAGCGTTGGGGCCGCTGTATTGGAACAATGCATACATCAGCACAATCAACACAGCTGGCATGCAAATTACCAGCAACAGTATCACAGCAACAGGAACAAATTCAAATTTGCAATTAAGTGCAAACGGCACTGGCACTGTCTATATTCCAACAAGTAACCTAAGTGTAACTAATAACGTTTCAATTGGCGGCACACTCACAGTTACTGGAACCAGCACATTGGCTGGGGTAGGTATCACTGGCACTCTGACTCAAACTGGCAATTTTACACAATCAAGTGGCAATTTCAGCACCACTGGTACAATTAATTCAGGTGCAATTAACAGCACAGGCACTTTAACATTACCAAATGTCACCATTGCCAACAGCACAATTACTGGCACCACAACTGCCACCAATTTGATATTAACACCATATGCTGGGCAACAGGTTGAAATTACCAGTAATGCAACATTGAATGGAAATGCCACCGTGGGAGGCACACTCACAGTTACTGGAACCAGCACATTGGCTGGGGTAGGTATCACTGGAAATGTGACTCAAACTGGTACATTTAATCAAACTGGCAACTTTACCACTAGCGGAACATTATATGTTAGTGGAAATTTAACCGCAAACAGTGCATTTACAGTTGGTAATGTGCAAATCAGTGGTAATACAGTCACTACCACAGACACCAACGGAAATTTGAACTTGACAGCCAACGGCGCTGGCAGTGTAAATGTACAAAATTTAAGTATTAACAACAATGTTATCGGCAGTATCAACACCAATGCCAACATTGTACTAACACCACAAGGTACTGGCAACGTTGTTATCAATAACACACAAAGTTTCATAGTGCCAGTGGGAACCACAGGTCAACAACCAGCCAGCCCAACCAACGGCATGATCCGTTACAACACCACCAACAATCGTTACGAAGGATATGCCAACGGTTATTGGACCAATCTGGGTGGTGTACAAAGTTTGGATGGAAGAACTTACATAACTCCAGAAAGTTCACCTGGCGCCAACAACAATGTCATAAGTTTCTATGCCAACAACGTGAACACAGCATATATCAACAGCAGTGGCTTGTACACAACTGATTTCAAAACAGCCAATATAGATATCACTGGCAACACCATCAGCACTTACACAGCCAATACAGACATGAATTTGGTGCCAAACGGCACTGGATCCATAGTTATTGGTAATTTGGCATTTAACAACAACTCAGTGACCAACAGAGTCAGTCAAGCAGTCACTGTGTTGGCAGCAAGCGGCAGCGGCTATTACAAGTTTGGTGGCACATATGGAGTTGGAATTCCGTTTGGTAACGGCAATACTGATAGACCTGGCAACATATATGCTGAAACTGGTATGATTCGTTTAAATACAGATTCATTGTCTGTGGAAGTTTTCAATGGTGCTGCTTGGTCCAGCGTGGTGGGTAACCCAGGCGGTATAACAAATATTCAAGCCACAGATATTGCACTTGGAATAGTGTTATCATTAGGATAAAAGATGCCAACAGTTTTTAAAAACGTTCTTGCAACACAAATAGCAGGCACAACTACTACATTAAATATCACGTCAGTGACCAGTAATAGCCCGTCTGCTGGATATACCACATTTGGGTTTGCCGCTCAAGCAACTAATCCATACACCGTAGGAACAACCATTTATGTGAACGGATTGTCAGTGAGTGGATACAACGGCGGATACACAGTTACAAACTCCAGCACTGTCAGTGTGAGTGTGGTAAATGCCTTGACCACAGCTATCAAAGGCGCATTGAACAGCGCAACCACTTACACCAGTGTTAGCGGAACCAGTGTGTCAGCAGCTGCAACTTACTCCGCAGTTAGTTCAGCATCTACCAGCGGAGCGGGAACAGGTGCAACATTCAATGTTACAAAAATTGGCGCAGGAACCAGTTACTCTGGATTTATCACTGTCACAGTGGCCAGTGTTGGCACTGGTTATGCTGTTGGAGACACTGTTACCATATCTGGTGCAAGTCTGGGCGGTGCAAACGGCACTAATAATTTGACATTTACCATTTCCAGTTCTGTTACTGTGCTGTCTGGCACAGTCAAAAACAATTTGATTTACAGTAACCCCAGTGCAACCACCACAATTATTGGATTGAGTTTGACCAACACCACACCAGAAACAGTGTTGGCAACAATTCAATTACAAGACACCTTGACCACAACCAGTGCATACTATATCAGTAATATACCAGTTCCAGGCTATCAAAGTTTGCGAGTGGTCACAGGTGGCGAAAAGTTAATTTTGACTCCAGCAACCAATGTGTTTGTCACATCCAATGTGGCACAGAGTTTGGATGCAGTGGTGAGTTGGGTTGAGATCAGTTAAAGGATAATATTATGGCATATGTAGGATCAAATTCTCCAGCATCGGATATTTTAGGAAATAATCCTAGATATTTCTATGCACTTCGCAGAACAGATGACGGCACACTGTATTTGATTAGAACTGACATGATAGTTGACAACAGTGACAGTATCGAAATCAATGCACCAGGCGCCGGCGCTGACGATTATGTTGATTTTGCTGTGGGCAATGATTTTTTTGAAGGTAGGGATGTGTTTCATAATTTGGTCTACCCAAATTTAAAGTATGAACAAATGAGGTGGGATGACAAAAGTGTGTATTATTACATGAATGCCAACGGTGAATTAGTAGCAAGGATAGGACAAAGTTATGCGTATACTGGGTCCGATAACGTTTGATAAATAACTTATCCAATAATACGCAATGATAAAGGTATGATAACATGGCTGAATTTAAACTAGGAAGATTACGATTTGTATGGCAAGGCCCTTGGGTTTCAGCCACTAACTATGTCAAAGATGACATTGTTGCCTACGGCGGTAAGACGTATGTCTGCTTGGTAGGGCATACTGCCAACGCAGTATTTTACACAGATCTTAATAATGCAACTGCAAAATGGTCACAGATGTCTGACGGTGTGTCTTGGAAAGGCGCATGGTCAAATGCAACAGCGTTTTACAAAATCAACGACATTGTACAAGTTAGCGGCAAAGATTATATCTGTTTGATAGGCCATGCGCCCACAACAATCAGTCCAGTCAATCAGGGATTTTACACCGACCTAACTGCCAGCAAATGGCAATTGATGGTGGATGGTATTTCTTGGAAAACCACTTGGACCACAGCCACTTACTATAACTTGGGCGATGTTGTGAAATTTGGAGCCAAAGAGTTTATCTGTGTAACTGGTCACATCAGCAGTTCTACACCCAACAGCGGATTTTACAGCGATTTGGCAGCCCTTAACTGGCAATTATTTGTAGACGGCCAGACATTTATTGGTGCATGGACATCCACTACATATTATAAAATTGGTGATATTGTTAATTATGGCGGCACAAGTTATATTTGTAATACCGGCCACACCAGCAGCACAACCCTTGAAGTGAATCAAGCCAATTGGACCACATTTATTCCAGGATTTGCATGGCTAGGCGTTTACAGTAATGGATATACTTACAAAGTAAATGATATTGTAAAATACGGGCCCGATGCCTATATTTGCACAACAGCATATACTTCGGTCACAAACACCATTGATTTGACCAAGTGGAGTTTGTTCGTAGCAGGTTTGGAATTCATGAATACCTATTCCAGTGCAACCAGTTATGCACTTGGCGCCGTAGTAACATATGGCGGATATGTTTACACATCATTGATCACCAACAACTTGAATCAAACACCCAGTATTAGCCCCAGCTATTGGAGTTTGGTAACCACAGGATTCAGCGTTCAAGGCAACTGGAATTTGGCAACAGCTTACAAAGTTGGCGCAGTTGTTACATACGGCGCATATGTTTATGTTTCTATTTTGGACGGCACTGGTTTCAACCCAGCAAGCAATCCAACATATTGGTCGTTACTGAACACTGGTGTTTCTTGGCAAGGCCTGTGGACTGCTGGCGGCACATTCACAGCCAATATTGTCACAACTACTATGACTGTGAGTGTGGTGGGCACAACATACTTGCGCCCAGGTGTGGTAATAACTGGATCCACAACATCAGCAAACACTGTGATCACAGGACAAACCAGTGGAACTACAGGCGGAGTAGGCGTGTACACAGTCAACAACAGTCAAACAGTTGGCGCAGCCGGCGCTGGCCAAGTCACACTAACTGCCACATCAACTTATAGATTGGGCGATTCAGTTGTGTATGGCCCCAACAGTTATATCTGCGTTGCAGCACACACATCGGGTTATACTAGCCCAACTGGTCCGGCAACATCTGGCAACAACAGACCCGACGTTGACACTGCAGGAACTTATTGGAACACATTGGCTCTTGGCAGTGCAGCCAACGTTCTTACCACACTGGGCGACACAGTTTATTACAGCGCTGGCGGAAATGCACGACTGCCAATTGGTGAAGACGGCCAAATATTACGTGTTACTGGATCAGTCCCAACTTGGAACTATTTTGGCCAAGTTTCCAATGTTTATTATGTTGCGCCCAGCGGCACAGATGCAACTGACTATGGTATCACTTTGGATAAGCCTTGGAAAACTGTTGCATATGCGTGTGCTCGCGTGGCACAAGGTCCTGCTAATCCAAATGCGCAGTACTTGATTAATCAAAACAAAGCATGGGTTGGCACTGAAGCCAACAACTATCTAGCTCACACCAACAAAGTCAGCGTTACCGGCACCACTGCAGGTGGTGCCTTTACCACAACCAGTACAGCTGGCCTAGCGGTCAACATGCCCATTGTGTTTAACACATTTGGCGGATACCTAACAAACATCACTCAGGCATATGCAAGTCAAAACTTATCAGTTATCAGTAGTTCAGGCACATTGCTAACAGTTAGCTCAAATATCTCTGGTGTGGTTGTTAATCAACCAGTGACATTTACTGCAGGATTTGGCAATGTGAGTTCAGGCACTGTGTATTATATTCAATCGGTGTCCGGTACTCAGTTCACTATAAGTTTGACTCCTAGTGGCACTGTGTACACAGTAGGCGGTGGCGGCAGCGGAACAGCAGCAGTGCAAGGAACATTTGTGGTTGACAGCACTGTTGGATTTACACAAAACGTACCGTTCCAAGTTACTGGCACAACATTTGGTAATTTGTCATTGGCCACTAACTATTTTGTTTCAAACATAATTAGCGGAACATTTGTTACATTCAGTGCCAGCAGCGGCGGCGCAGTTTTGACCAACGTTACTCCAGCTTCTGGCACAATGGCTATCACCACTAATAACACATTAACGCTGGCAGCGGCGGCTTTGACCACTGCAGCTGCAACTATCACACAAACTTATCTTGCACAAACATTGTCTGTGTTGAGTTCCGCTGGAACCACAATCACAGTCAGTGCAAACATGACTGATGTCAGTGTTAATCAACCCATTGTGTTTGGTGCAAGTTTTGGCACAGTGGATGCAGGTGCAACTTATTATGTACAAGCAGCCAGCGGCACAAGTTTGACTATTTCGTTGAATGTGAACGGAACGCCATACACAGTGGGCATTGGAAATCAGCCTTGCAGTGCGTCAGTGCAGGCCATGTTGAGAGCCACAACTACCAGCAACTTGAAGGCAGGCAGCAGTTTCACTGTGACAAGTGCGTTTGGCGGGTTGAACAGTTCAACAACTTATTACACAACTCAAATATTATCAACTACACTGTTTCAAGTCAGCACAACCAACGGTGGCCCTGTGATATCAACATTGTCAGCAGCAACTGGCACAGCAACAGCTAATCAGGGTGTTACTTATTATGTTAAAACTATCACAACAAACACCAGTTTCACAGTGTCAAACACCTTTGCCGGCACAGCAATTACCGCAGCTGGTTCGGGCACTGTGGTGGGTGTGCTTTCATACAACGGATTCAAAGCTAAAAGAGATATTGGATCAATTTTAAGCGCAGCGATTTTTGACATAGGCCGTGGCGGAAACTTGTCCACAACACTGGCGGCAAGATCATATTATGCCACAGCAACAACCTACACAACAACTGTGACTCGATATTTGTTGCCTTATTTTGTGTCAGCGTTAACATACGCAAGTACATTGACGTCCACAAATGTGTTGGGACAGACTGCTCCAGCCAACAACTACCAGACATTGAATGGTGCGTCTGCAGCAATCACTCAGTTTACCAGTGGCAGCTACACCGCAGAAGCTGGCATGAATACCAAGGTCACCACATTGTTTGCAATTGTGACCAGCGGATTAAACGCTGGTACAACCAATGCTATTGCACCACCAATAAATCCCACAACTTCCATTTTTATCAAAACAGGCACATACTCTGAAATATTGCCAATCATCGTCCCAGCATTCACAGCACTGATAGGTGACGAACTTAGATCAACGGTTATTCAGCCACTCACATTCAGTGTGACTGCAACCACAAGTTCTGGCACCAGCTTGACATTGTCTGATGCTACCAATGTTGTAGTTGGTATGGGTATTACTGGTAATGTGCGTATCCCAGATGGTGTGTTTGTTGTTGCCAAATCAGGCAATGTGTTAACACTGAACATAGCAACCACTGGCACCGTGAGTGGTGCATTGGTAGCAGGTTACACCGTCAGTGACATGTTCTACATGCGCAACGGTACTGGTGCTAGAAATATGAGTGTTACTGGTTTGTTTGGCACAATTGGTTCAGCAAACAGCTACGGCACAGCCCGACCCACAGCCGGCGCATATTTCAGTTTAGATCCAGGCAACGGTCCAGACGACGACACAGTATGGATTTATTCAAAGAGTCCATATGTGCAAAACGTGTCACTGTTTGGAACAGGTTGTGTTGGTTGCAAGATTGACGGCAGCTTGCATGCCGGCGGCAACAAATCCATGACACTGAACGACTTTACTAATATTTTATCAGATGGTATTGCAGTTTGGGCCACGCAATTGGCCAAATGCGAAGCAGTATCTGTGTTCTCGTATTATTGCTATGCAGGATACTTGAGTGAGTACGGCGGCGCAATTCGAGCCACCAACGGCAACAGTTCTTATGGTACCTACGGCTGTGTGGCAGAAGGAACCAGCCCAACTGAAGTGCCAATCACAGCCACAGTCAACACTCAAACTCAACAAGCACAAGTTACATTTGTGTTGACAGGCGGCGGCCAAATTCTTTGGTTGGAATATTCAAATGCTGGACAGGCCTACAGTTCAGCATCTTTCAACATTACCAGCGGCAGTGGTGGCGGTGCAGCTGTGAGTGCAGCCAACTATTTTACTAATGCTGTGACTGAAGTGCGTATCATAACAGGCGGAGCCAATTACCTAACAGCCACCAACGTGGCTCAAAACGGCACTGCCAGCACTATTACGTTGTCAGCAGCTGATTCAGCTGCCAACAATGCATATGTGGGCATGCGTATTGTGTTGCAGGCTGGTACGGGCAGTGGCCAATACGGATTTATCAATTATTACAACGCCAGTACAAAACAGGTGATTGTGTTGAAAGAATCTGTTGCAGGAATTGTCACAAGCACTTGTTCAACCACGGTGTTCAACGTTACCAGCACAGCAAATATTCCAGCAGGCACACCAGTTGTGTTTACTGGCACATCGTTTGCTGGCGGATCAATAACAAATAACACTGTGTTTTATGTTGTGGCCAACAATTTTACAGCAACCACATTCTCAGTGGCCACTGCCGCAGGCGGAACACCTATTGTACTCACAGCAGGCTCTGGCACAATGAGCATATTTGTGGCAATGTGGGATGTGGCTGTGAGTGGTACTGTTGTTCAAACAGTGTTGGACGGCAGCACACGCTATGTTATTGAACCACGCATCACCTTCAGTGGATCAGGCACTGGCGCATTTGCTCGTGCTGTTGTGGCCACCAATCAAATTTCAGCCATTAGAATTATCAATCCTGGATCAGGCTACAGCAGTGCTCCAAGCATAACTATCACTGATCCCAATTCAACCACTGCAGCCACTACCACTGTGCGTGTACAACCCACTGGTGTGTTGGGCCAGCCCACTTGGACCAGCAGAGGTACCAATTACAACGAAGCCACTGTGACAATTACTGGTAACGGTTTTGCAGATTTCCAAGCACTGGGTTTCTTTATCAACCTCAGCGGCATGACCAACATCCCAGTTCCAGGCGCAAACATTGCATTCACAGGCAACTCAACTTATTACATTGTGGTTCAGGTGTTGAGTTACACTGGCAGTGTGGGAAATTACAATGCCAGTATACAGATTAATCCAGGATTAACTGTGACAAATTCACCAGTGAACGGCACTGTGGTTACCATCACAATTGATTACAGTCAAGTTCGACTAACTGGGCATGACTTCTTGTATGTGGGTTCTGGCAACTTCTACAACACTGGTTATCCCAACAACTTCAGCACAGCCAACAAAATTGTGGCCAATCAAACTGTCAACAGTGCAGGCGGTCGTGTGTTCTTCACAGCCACTGACCAGGACGGTAACTTCAACGTGGGTAACTTGTTCACAGTGCAACAGGCCACTGGTATTGCCACACTCAGTGCCAGTTTGTTCAACTTGAGCGGTTTGAATCAATTGCAGTTTGCTTCAGGCGGTGCATTGGTAACACAGTTCAGTACTGATGGCAACATGACTGGAAACAGTGACGGCTTAGTTCCAACACAACGTGCTGTTAGAGCATACATTGCCAGTCAGTTGGGTGCAGGCGGCAGCAACATCACAGCCAACAGCTTGACAGCTGGCAGTGTGTACATGAGTGGTACCACTATCACCACAACCAACGCCAACAATTTGATAATTACATCCACAGGAACTCAAATTTCTGTGAACAATTTGGCAGTGTTCACAAGAGCGCAAACTGCCACTGTGCCACTGGTGGCCAATGATTTAACTAACAAAGCGTATGTGGACGATGTCAAGAGTTTTGCATTTTTTATTAGTTCTCAATGACCAAATGAACTAAATACACTAAGATAACGGAGAAAACATTATGGCATCAGGAAGATTGGGCACACCGGCAAATTTAACAGCAACAACAAACACCACGTTGTACACCAACGCCACCACATATGCGGTATGTACAGTGAACATTTTGAATCGTAACACAACTGCTGTGACAATTCGACTGGGATTAAGTAGCTCAGCAACTCCGGGGCTTGCAGAATGGCTGGAGTTTGACACAGTTGTTCCAGCTGCTGGTGTGTTGGAACGCACTGGATTGGTAGTGGGCGCCACTCAAAATTTAGTTGCGTATGCCAGCGCTACAGGTGTCACAGCCATGGTGTACGGAATTGAGACTTAATAGGAGACACTGATGGGACGATTTCTTGGACAAAGTTATGCTAGACAAACGCCCGACAGTTTTGTACAAACTGTGGATGTGTCCAGCAACATCACACTGGCGTTGAATTCCATCTATTATGTCAACACCACAGCCGCAATTATCACACTGACATTGCCACAGTTGCCCTCAGCAGGTGACTTTGTGGATATCATTGATGCAGCTGGCACATTTGACACGTACAATTGTGTTATCATTCCCAGCGGCGACGGATCAACAGTGGCTGGATTTGCAGACAATCTCACATTGAATCTCGGCCGTTTGAGTGTGCGTTTACAGTATTCAGTTGGAAGAACCAGCTGGCTAGTAACTCAGCTGATATAAGGATATAGATAAAAAATGGCAAACGTATTAAGTTATATTAACACAGGATCACTAACAGCAGCAGCTGCAGGCGCCTTTACTCCTCCGCCAGGCATGTGGTGTCGACCAGCACACAAACCAGGAGGGTGTGTGTTGATAACAGGTGACAACGTGTGTTGTTTCTGTGTGCCAACCACAGCCACTTGTTTTGTTATTGAAATGTGGGGTCAAGGTGGCGGTGGCGGTGGCGGTTGTTGTTGCGGTGTTGGATCATACGGAGGCCAAGGTGGGTCATATGGATTTGTTGCTTGCACAATCAGTGGTCAAAATTGGATTCTATGTGGATGTGTGTGCAATTGCAGTTGCACAACTTGCACCAT
>Ga0114971_10000529_pt1 | contig 24653 bp, 23 predicted proteins | sample M_140625_MF_Meta_FD_87320 | JGI IMG/M metagenome (GOLD analysis project Ga0114971, IMG submission 87320) | Freshwater microbial communities from Lake Montjoie, Canada to study carbon cycling - M_140625_MF_MetaG | ecosystem: Environmental > Aquatic > Freshwater > Lake | place: Lake Montjoie...
AAAAAATCAGGTACATTACACGATGTACCATAACCAAAATTTACACGCTTTGAAATAAGCGAACCTTGAAGTATATGAAATAAAATTTTATATTTTTATAAAGTTTTGTCTCATTTTAAATCTTCAAGGGTGTAAACTTGAAAACGGAGATATCGTTCATATTATAGAATAATCGGTTATGTAGATGGTAAGTATATCATATGTGTTTATATACATTTGCTCTATTATTTTTTATATTATATAAAAATTGATCTGAAACTTTAAAAATTAAATTTCAAAGTCAAACGAACGCAAACGAACGCAAACGAACGCAAACGAACACAAACGAACGCAAACGAACACAAACGATGGCAAGCGCACCAAACACACTGAATAATGCTCTTCTCAGTGAGGTTATTTTCACAAACGACGAAGCATTTACATCTGTTGATATTGAAAAGGCAAAGATGATGCTTTGCGTTTGTAAGAATGCGAAACACAATAAGAATATCAAGATGAGTTTTGATAAAGTGAAAATAGAAAGATTTTGTAGACAAATCAAAATAATATCAACAAAAAAAGCAAAGAAGGAACTTTATAATCGTTTGGCAGAAGAATTGGATGGTGATACAGATCTGAACATCAAACGCACACATAAAGCAAGGGTTATGAAAATCATCGCAAACGTATTGAAAGAGAATCAATATATAATTGAAGGTGTAAAAGAAAGGATGATTATAGAGCAGATATTAAATACTGAAAAATATTATAATGAACTCACAAAAGCCGTCTCAGTGGTTACAAGACTTGGAATTGATATGAATAACATTTCTGATGAAGACAGGGAAATTTGCGACGAAGACGACGAATATGTATCAATAAAATACAATCGCGTTGAGATAGCAACAATCTTCAAATACAACTCTTATTGGCTGAATATGCTCGTTAATCCTAAAAAGGAAAAAGAAATTATTGAATACATTAGCAGCAAACACTATGATACTGTATGGTGGAACTCAAAAACACCGACGATACACCCTGTGTAACCCTGTAAGTGAAGGAAGAATATCTAACATATCTATCTAACTATTTTTTATTTCCAAAACCTTTTTTATATAATTTAAATTAATTAGTGGAAGAATTGGTGTGCATTCCCATAGTTGCGTTTTGAGAAATGTTTGAATCTCGTATTTTACAGGATACATATGGAATAACCCGCTGTATATATCACTCATATACCGCTGATGTTTTTTAGCAAGTAGATTAACGCTATACTTTGGCAATACGATTAATAGTTGGACGTAGGGTGCTACAAACGTATTCTCGCAATTTAATACGGGCTCTTCGTTAGCGATCGTATGATTGAGGATATCCTTGATTGTAGGCGGGTAATTATAAGGGTAATACCATTCGCAATCTATCTCATACCCTTTGTAATATGAATAAATCCAGTAGATACCTTTGATGTAATTATTACACGCGTTATACATCACCGTCGAATCAATGGATATATTATTATCAAATATAAGGCGATAATATTCTTGTCGCCATTTATTAGGGCTGTTATAGATCGTGTAGATTAGTGGATCCTTGTTTTTTAACCCATAGTAATCGCTCGGGACAGGTGTACCACCAGGTGCATAAGGTGCCTTTTTCTTTATATACTTTTCACAAATACGATGTATATCTTCGTCTTCGGTATTTGCTAATTCTTTGAAGATATCAATGAGGCAATTGTGATTGATCGCTCCGTTATAGACTAATAGTCCGTTGGTTTGTATTGCTCGTTTCGCGGCGGATAGTAGCGTATCTATGCCATTATTTTTCAATTCAATTGTTAATAGATGCGGTATAAAGTCGTTTCCAAGTATAGAACATGCTGTACAATAGGTTTCTATTAAGTCGCAGTCGGTCGCGTCTACCGCGACAATATTCCAAGACATCTTCAATTCACATAAAATCGCTTTACGTAGTTCTTTAATATTTAAATAATTAAATACAGTACTGTTCGTATGTGGATCTTTCATCTCGCGCATCAAATATATATTTTCTTTGTGTGACATTAGCGATAATATAATTAAATCAGCGTCTAACCCGTGAATAATTATTTTGTCGCTTGCCGGTGTATCTTTCAACCGGTGAAATATCTTGTGTTCCCCTTCGCCGCATTCATCGCTACCGCTGTAAATAATCTTTTTGTCATTCGTATTATGTTTGTTAATATATCCGTTTAACGCATCGTTCAACTTGTCCATAAATAGTGTACCTGGCGTAATTGCGTTTGTATCCCACGTTATCGCTAGATTATCCAGTGTATTCTTATGAATGTTTAAATAGCGTCGCTTCCTCTGCTGAAACATCTTCGCAAGAGGTGCGACACCGTCCGCGCAAATTAAATATTTGCCCGCATTATAGTTTTCAACGTAATATTGAATTCGCTCCCATACACCCGCTATAATCTCGCTTTCTATAAGATCTTTGTTCGAGTCAGAGCCTTTATGCTTTCGAATAATATCTTGTGCTACATTGTGTATAATGCCATTAAAGTCAATACAATACATATCCAATCCAACTGGTGTAGTGTTCGAAAGTATCGTATTGTATTTTTGTGTCAAGGAATAAAAATAATAAGGAATGCCCATTGTTTATATTATTATTGCGAATATGTATTTATATAATAGCGAATATCATTTTTTATTTTTCTTTCTATCATATTAGAATATATATATAAAATGGCTACTACGAATTTAAGTGATGTATTTTTAGGGTCAGAGCAATCAAAGTATGCGGGAATCGCTCTTTTTATAACGATTTTAATCATATGTCTAGCGATCCTATTCACCAGTAGCAAAATCGCCATTGAACAGCGAATCGTATTCGTAATCTTTATATTAATAATCACGGTTCCGTCAATATTAATGTCCCTATTTGAACTAACCTGTATCGTGACAGGCGGAAACTACAATACGCGCTGGTGGTGCTGGCTCCTAGCATGGGTATTAGCGGTGATGATTATATTCTATTGTATAATGATCATTATATCTCTGTTTATCTCTATGACTACCTATGATATGGCGAATGAACGAATCAGCGAAGACATCGCGAATAACAAAGTAGATACTACGTCCGATAATACGAATGCCAATAATTACGCAAAAAATATAATGAAGACTTATGAGGAAGATGCCGGAAACCCGCTCTATGATAATAACCCTAGACCCCCTCAACGCCCCGCTCCTCCTACCGCACCCTCTATGCCCCAAGATCTCGCGCAACATCATGCACAGCAACCGACGTTAGCACAACAATATAACCCCCCTGTATCTCCTTCGCAACAATCTATGATGCCTCAGCAATCCCAGCATTTAAATAATAGCCCCCTCAGACAACAAACAGGGGACTATACCGGGTTTGATTCGTCTGACAACTTGTCTCCACTAGATGCGGGTTTTAATACGGTGAAGGAACCTGTGCGACAACGCGCAAATCTTCACAGCGACCCGCGTATGAATGATAACGTTGAACCGTATGCCGTAGAGGAAATGTTCAGTTCCGTTTAGATTTTAGGAACCTCATATATCTAGTCCAATTCGCAGTAATATTCCGTATATAATTCCAGTCCCATCCGACAAAACGGAACGTATATTGCGTATATATTTTTTTTGATATAATATAATCCCTCTTATATTCACCCTTTATAATCATCCCGTCAAAATCGGTAATCACATCTATCGCGATACACTGTAAACGCGCGCCTATATTTAACAAGAACTCGCAGCCTATATTGTCGTTCGCGTAAAGCGCGTGGATGTTGTCGTCGCAACTATGGAATGATCCGGAAAGAAACGCATAATTGAACATGTCATATACATCAGCGTCTACAATGATTTTCCACATAATGTTATGCTCGGGTTTTTGTGGATTACTATATATATAGTTCATCGCGGTTAGTTCTTGTAATGATGTAGATAAGAATGTTTCCGTAGTGATCATAGCGCCGATCGCCAACGTTTCTCTTTCAAGGAGCGATTTATACCGGTTATAATTAAACCCGCGATATAATACGAGTTGCCGTGAAGAGTGTGGTAATACATCTTTACATAGTGAAAGTTTATTTATCAAGGAATCGCATAGTAGTTTCATATTTTGAAGTTGTCGGAAGAGGAAATCATTTACATTGATTTTATGTATCCTCATATATTCAAGTGTTTCTTCGGGGAATATTTGATTCTTTGTGTATTTGGCGAATTCATTGCGTTTATAAGAACTATTAAATAATACATGGTGATTACTTAGCAAATGTGAGATTACCTGGTAATTCAACGTATAATATCCTCTACTCTCGCGCGTTTCAAAGTAATCATCTGGATCATCCTCTGATTTCCATTCATACAGAAAATCAGCAATATTAACCTTTTTCCGATTTCGCGTGATTTTGTTGTGTTTTTGATATGTGGATTCCAGATGAAGCAAACTGGGGAACTTCATATTGTGTCTATCCTTATTATCTCTATATTATACATCAATTTTTACAAACATATTTAAGAAATCATTCAATACTATATTATAATGTTGTTATGAAAAATAAAGAAGACGACGCAAAACAACGCGGTGGATATTTTAGACCTCAAATATGCCGTAATTGCGGTATCAACGGTCATTTATACAAGGATTGCTTGCATCCTATTATGAGTTTTGGCATTATCTGCTACAAGGTAGAAAATGGTGAAATACGGTATGTTATGATACAGCGAAAAGACAGTTTGGCATTTATGGAATTTGTTCGCGGAAAATATAATCAAACCGATATTAATTACATTAAGCAACTTGTAGATTATATGACGGAGAATGAGAAGGAGATGTTATTGGAAAACACATTTGACACGATATGGAATTATACTTGGTGCCAGTCGTCGCAAAACATCTTTAAGCATACAAAGGAATACATTGAGTCAAAAACGAAGTTTGATTATGTAATTAATAACATGTGTTTTGTGAATGTAATTAAATCAAGTAAGGTGAAGTGCAACTACTTAGAGCAGGAGTGGGGATTCCCTAAGGGACGAAAGAAGGTTCGCGAGAATGATATTGATTGTGCTATTCGGGAGTTCTGTGAAGAAACTCAACTATATAAGGACGACATTCAAATTGCGAAGGAAATTAATCCGTTTCAAGAAATATTCTTTGGCACGAACAACATTCTCTATAAACACGTTTATTATATTGCGAAGATCGTAAAAGAAAAATCCAAAATATTCTTAGATAATAATTGTCTTGAGCAAGTTAGGGAAGTACGAGACATAAAATGGCTTACATATACCGAGGTATTATCGCATATTAAATATCATAACATAGAGAGGATTGAGATTTTCAAGAAGGCGCATACTATAATTACGGACTCCTTGCTATTATAAATCTTCTTTAATCTAAATAGAAAGTGAATGATAAAAAAAAGTTCCTGTCCTGATAATAAAGAGAGAAATCCAATTACTGGAAGATGTGTTTTAAAATGTAAGGAAGGATCTGTGCGAAGTAAAATCACCGGGAAATGCGAAAATAATGGTAAGAAAGGAAGACCCGCAAAGAAAATACCTCCCGTTCCTGTCCCCGTGATACCACATGTACCACGACCACCAAAGAAGATTTCGTCATCAAAGTCTTCTAGTTCTTCCCTTGTATCCGCCAGATCTTCCACAAAGTCTTCGCCAAAATCGCGGGGATTTGAATTATATTATCCGGATTTGGATGATCCAGACTTTACATCGAAGATTTCCTATAATAAGGAGTTTTTAATTCATAAAATACCTGATTACCCGATTATAGAAAATGCCAAGGATTTTGATGCGGTATCCGCGAAGTTATGTGGAAAGTTTGACAAGATGCTTTATCAACATTTTATAGGACAATTCCTTTCGTATCGAACGCCTTATAGAAGTGCTTTATTATATCATGGTGTCGGCGTTGGGAAAACGTGTTCTGCGATTACAATCACTGAGGCGCTACTAAGTTCGCAAATCACCACTGAACCGATGGTTTGGGTGATTATGCCTCAAGCATTAAAGAATAGTTTTAAATCGCAGGTATTTAACATAGATGAATTTGATACGCTAGACGGACTGACGAATCAATGTACAGACCAAAATTATATAAAATTACTTAACATCTATAAATCTACATTGGATAAAGAGAACAGAGAGAAATTGAAAAGCGAACTGAAAGCATTACTTAAAACGCGCTATAATATTTTTACGTATGACAGATTCGCCAAATATATAAAGGATAATTATACAAATAAAATTGTAGAAAATAAGGTGATCATCATAGATGAAGCGCATAATATACGTAGTACGAATACGAAGGTCAAAGATACCTATCTTGCGTTAATGAAATGTCTAGAAAAAGGTGTAAATAACAGGTTGGTATTATTATCTGCTACGCCGATGTATAATGAACCAAGAGATATATTAGAACTTTTAAAATTATTACTTATTAACGACAAGCGTTCTCATATTCTACAAGAACACAAGAAACTATTTAACAACAAGACATTCACAATAGACGACGCAAATGTCGCAGAGCTGATCATGAACTTATCAGGGCGCTATATATCTTATTTAAAAGGTAAGAACCCTTTCACATTTGCTTTAAAGTTAAATCCTAGCATTAGCGGTATTAAAGTATTAGAGGACGCGCCTACGAGAGATATGACAAATAAGGCGATTAAAAAAGAATATCTCGGGTGGTTAAAAAATATAGACGACGAGATCGTAATCTCAGTGTTAGGTGATGCTCAAAAGAAACTCGTAGATTCACTTGAAAATATAGAGTTTGCGGGAGACGTAGATGATGATGACGAAGGAACAAGCGAATCAGGAGATGTGAGCGACGACAGCGACGACGAGAAACAAAATAATAATATGAAACTATTACAACCAATGAATATTGTGTATGATAATGATATCGGTATCAAGGGATTTTATAATTTTTTTAGTAAAACAAAGGATACTGACCCTATCGAGTTAAAATATACTGAAGGGTATAAAAATGCTTTATTGCCTGACGAAGACCATTTAGGTAAATATTCGGGAAAGTTTTTGAATGTTTGTAATTTTATTCGCAAATCAAAAGGAATCGTCGTTATATATTCGCGCTTTTTAATATCAGGTATTATCCCGATCGCGATATGTCTTGAGCATTTAGGATATTCTCGCGAAGGAACAAATAATATCTTGAAAAATGCCGAGATCGTAAAAGATAAACCGGTATATGAGGGTATACGTCATCCTAAATACTGTATTCTTACAAGCGACAAAAAGGAGTATATGGGGAATACAAAGATAGACGATTTAATTAAAATTATCAATAGTGATGCCAATCATGACGGGGCGAAAATAAAGGTGATCCTTATCACGCCTGTAGCAAGTGAAGGGTTGAGTTTCTATAATACGCGCGAGATCCATTTGATAGAGCCCTGGTATCACTTTAACCGTGCCGACCAAATTATAGGACGTGGTATCCGCAATTGTAGACATAATAGACTTGGAATCGAAAAACGCAACGTTTCGGTATTTATGCATGCGAGTGTGAATGAGGACGCGAATAGAGAAAGTATAGATATCAATGCGTTTCGCATATCTACGCGTAAATACATTGAAAGCAAGAAGGTTGATAAACTGATTATGGATAATGCGGTGGATTGTCATTTAATGAAAAATATTAATTATTTTCCTAAATCCATTTTTAAATTAGAGAATATAGATATTCAGACATCACAAGGCGCAGTGATTAAATATCATTTTGGAGATGACGCAGAGGACGAACCGAAATGTAATGTTGATATTCGTCGTACGATTAACACGAGCGGGTTTCGCAGTGAAATTTACAAACATCTTTTACCGAGTATTAAAACCGCGCTACGGGCGATTATTGCGGACATGACGGATTCGACGAACACCACGAACACGTATATTGATTTTGAAATGTTAAAAGACGCTATAGGTGGTAATATTGACAATGATATTTTAATGTATGCGATTAAAAACATACTCTATCCAAGTATCTTTCTGCGTGGTAAGTATATCACAAGGTATAAAGACGGGCTATTAATAAATCCGATTGATATTCAAGAGAATAGTAATAAAATTATACGATATAATCACAATATGCTAGACATCGTAAAACCCGCTAGCGAAGCAAAAGACGCAAGTCCAGCACCCGATGATAAGGTGGTGATTCAAAAACTTCTAGATAAATTAGAGATTGATGAAAATGACATCTATAAAAGCACGATATCCTTCTATTTAAATACAACAGCTGAAGATTTCAAAACATTAATATTATATATTTTGAAGTATTATCCATCACAGGCACTAGATCCCTTTGACAAGAATATACAGTTTATAAGTAAATGTCTCTATCGTCAAGGAATTTTAATAAAAGGAGATGATATTCCTTCCTATACGGAGAATACGAATGAATATATAGGGTATATCAATATGTATAGCGAAAATAGCGAGGTTGATAATACATATATTCAATATAACGAGAATGACAAGAAGGCTGTTCTAAAATACAAGAGTCATCCTGAATATATAAAGATGATTGACGATATGCAAATGAAGAAAATAAAAGAGAGTATTAAATTATATAATACGCTCACCTTAAGCGAGCAGAATATACGCCCGAATTCAAAGTATATTACGGAATATTTTAGTAATCGTATAAATAATAAGCAATACGTGCCACACGATATGACGAATGAGAAAACACCATGGGGCATTATCGTTCGTGTAAAAAATAAATATATATTAAAACTATTTACAACTGGAGACGGTAAGAAAACAGGTAGAGTATGCGATACATATACGGAAGAAGACCATAATATGATGATTAGTCAATTGATTCCTGGTGAAAAAGTGAAGATGAAAAATAAAAAGGTATTATGTAGTCATATTGCGAACATATTGCTTCGTAAAAATAAACTGATCTTATTTCCTTTATATAAACCCGCATAGACCAGCGAATTCGGCGATAATTGCCTTGTCAAAGGTAGTTAAATGTTTCATCTTTCCGTCTTCGGCGATCGCTTCTAATATAGGCGAAAAGGTTTTCTGTCGTTTCATTTCTAATATAATAAATACCTAACATTTTTATATATTGTATAAATTATATTGTAATCCTTCCTTTATTTTTATCCTTGTTATATATTATAACTTTCTCATTATAATAAACCTCTTTATCTAGAAGGAAGGATATAAATAATGCTGTTGATTTATTCCAGCGATTATTGACGATTCCAGACATTATTTCAGCACACTTTGTCATACCGAATATCTTTGAGAACTCGTCCTTTGTTATGAAAGTGATTAGAGCATCCTTTATATAGTCTATTGAATTATGAAAAGCGGTCGTTTCATCTGCTATGATGTCTAGCGGCTTAATAGTATTAGACTTCGTTGTCTTCGTTGTCTTCGTCGTCTTCGTCGTCTTCGTCGTCTTCGTCGTCTTCGTGTCTTTTACAGATTCATTTTTCTTTGTTAGAACTGGAACTTCTGGAACCACTAGCGGTTCTGGAAGTGTTGCGCGCAAATACTGAGTGTGACGATTAAAAATCGCAGGTTCTACATCTTTCCATTCTGCCAAGGATAGATCATTCAATGACCCTAATTTATTATAAAGGATCTCTATCATTCAGTATCGTATATTGTGTAATAATAGTATTGCGTGTCATTTTTTTATGTAATTAAATAATCTTCGTATGTTAAATCGTTGTCTAGACAGGTAGCATAGCACGTATTCTGTTTCATAAACTTCTTTTTTAATAAATAAAATTTCATGCTCGACGAGAACTTTTGTTTGGGTGCTATGCTAACCGGTATAGAAGCGTCTATATTAATATTGCTTGTGTCTGCTGTCGTAATATACGACACATCTATATTGTTTGCTCCCGCTATGGCAATACTAGACTCTTCGTCTAGTGCTGAATCCTTTGTATTAATGCTATCATTTAACATTGTTTTCATAAGCTCGTATTTTGATATTTCATTCTGGGATTTAATACAAAAAATAATATAATTATTTATTTTGACAAGCAACTCCTCTTCAATCCAATTGAGATTTAAAAAAATACCATTGTTGTTCTTTGTATAGTTTGCATTTGTATCCAAAATTATTTTGAATAATTCTAAATTTTCGCTTTCCGTCAATTTAGATACGTTCTGTTGTATCGCTTTGCATATATCTATTTTATTCATTATTAAATAATAGTAGTTTTTATTTTTATATAGTAAATTATATAATTATATTATTCTATTCTTCGTATTCATCCAACTCGTCAACATCTACGTCATCTACGTCATCATCTATGTCGTCATCATCCAAGTCCAACTCGTCCAACTCTTCTTCTTCCTCCTCTTCTTCATCATTCTCAAACATACTAAATTCCCCTCCTTTGATTTTATCGCTATCTTCGTCAATAATAATTTTCCTTACATTATCTACATCTTCTTCTTCCTCGTCGTCATATACGTCTCCGTCGTCATTCAATACATCATCTTCATACGCCAAGATATCTTCGTCTTCGTCTTCAATCGAAGGACTGTCGTCTTCGTCCTCTTCAATTACGCTAATGTCGTCATCTACCTTATCTTTGATAATTCGCCCGATGATAGAAATCATTTTGTCATACAAGGTGAATTTTTTGCCACATACAATGACATTAATCTCATCGCCTATATTAATGTTGTCAATATTCACGTCAGAAAGAATCCCTGTGGTGATCTTAGGTATGATAACTTCTAAAATTGCCATATCCTCGTATTTTCCGATTGCGAGCAACCCTAGATTATTCTTCGCTTTTACAATACATTTCACCATAGAATCTTGCGCCGGATTACAGATCTCCGCGATACAATTTAAATCGTAGGCGATATTACCGTTAAAATGTGCCTCCTTGATATATCCTGGCGATCGCTTAATGATTTTTATACTATCCTTTTTAATATATCCGTGCTTACTACAACTGTTCTCTAGTGTCGTCTTGATCTTCGTAAGAATGCTGTTCTCAAAATGTTTATTCAATTCATTCGGTGTTAATATAATGGTTGTATTAAATTTGATGGGCATAAACAGTTTTGACATTCTATTTTAATAAATGTATGGTAATCTATAAGAATATATCATTTTTTTTATTTATATAAAAAACTGATATATAAATCTATAATATCTATATTTATTAGATAATACATAATAATTAAAATGGAAATATCAAAAGACGATCCTATTTTCACGATAATCGGCGCGATCCCTGCGAAAGCTGTAAAAGACGAGGAGAATGTGATTAAAGTTGAGAATACCGAGATATGGTCCGAGGATAACTATTATAACTTTGTAAATATAATGAAAAACGAGGGATATGTAGAGGAAACGGAACCACAGACATTACACGCATACGCAAACGATTATTTACTTGTGATCAAGACTCCTAAGAAAATATTATATTATTGTAATCACAATACATATAAAAGCGACGACGCAAACATTACGTGGTATACTCACAATCCCGTCTCTAAAAACGTCGTGAATACGCTTTTCAATTCAACGCTTACGTTTTTAAACTTGCGGAAGACCGAAACGACTCCTGTCGCGAACTGGGCTAATATGCGCAAATACTTTAAAATAAATAAATGTATTTCCTATACTGACAGTGTGACGAATATCAAATACATTGTGAATATTTGTAAATCGCACGACCGCGATTATTACGAAGCAGATGAGAAGGACTACCATTTAGCATTGAATAAAGCGAATATCATCAATAAATCTCAACAATACGAGTTTTACATAGATATAACAAATACAGATAAAGAGAATATAATTCCGGCAATTGTTAAAATGGAACAGGCGCTACATTTAAATACCTTTATCATCTCTAAGCATCAGCAAGCAGACGTGATAAAAGACTACGGTCTGCTTGTAAAAAACGACATCTTCACGAGGCGATACGATGATAAGAAACCTCCACTTTTAACCCCTAAACCTTTCACTCTGGAACGTGCGAATATGCTCAACCCGAGCGATTATGAACATGGATACGGGATTACAAGCGTATTGACAGAATATACGGTTACTGAAAAAGCGGATGGTGAACGTCTTTTAATGTATATCAATAGCGTAGGTGGCGTGTATTTGATTAATAACTCGCATCAAGTGATAGACACCGGTCTAAAAAGCACGAGTGAATTATATAATTCACTAATAGATGGTGAATATATAGTGTGTAATAAACGCAAGGATAACTCAGCAGTCGGTCTTTACGCCTCATTTGATATGTATTATTATAACGGAAAGAAGATCACTCAGCATCCTTTAATTGCGGATGGGGATAGCGAAAGTCGTTATAGTTATTTATTGAAGACTGATAAAATTCTGAAAAACAAGGGTAAGAATGAGTTTGCGATTGATTACATTGTAAAGGAACATCTGTATTCAAAAGATATTTTAGGAGACTGTAAAAATATACTAACGAATACAATGATCTATCCATATGAAATAGATGGTCTTATTTTCACACCTGCGAAACTCGCCGTCTTCTCAAATTATGCGAATAAGCCGGAGCCACTCACAGAAAAACTGGGATGGGACAAAGTATTAAAATGGAAACCGCCCGAGCAGAATAGTATTGATTTCTTAGTGAAACGTTCTGGGACAATTACGATTGATACAGTAAGTTATGCTGAATTTAAGTTATACGTCGGTTATAACGCATCGCAAATTGATAACTATACGATGAAAGATGTATTTAATTATATCTACAAGTTCAGTCAATTCCGCGATGCGATAAAGGAACGTGAGAAGTATGTATGTCGTCTCTTTAAACCCGAATACTATTACGAAAAGGGGATTGATAGTTCGTTTATTAAAATACGAGCGAACAAAGAGATACGATGTGATAATGGCGATAAAATAGAAGACGAGATTATTGTTGAGTTCTCTTATGACGGTAGTGAGGAGAATCCTTCTATGCGATGGAAACCGATGCGAGTCAGAGAGGATAAGACGCGTATCTACCGTCAAGGCATATTATCAAAGACGCTGAATGATTTCAGTGTAGCCTGTAATATTTGGCGATCAATCCATAATCCTATTTCTCAAAACAACATTATCGGCAATGAGCCGATTGTGAATAATATGGATGTTACCGAACTAGGTGCGAACGACATTTATTATGCGCGAACAATGCAAAAGGACGCGAGGTTATCGCATCAAATGTTGGTGTTCCACAATCACGGGGTAAAGGATATGCTATATTCAAAACCGCCCCGAAAGGGTAGTATTGTGGAATTGGCATGTGGACAGGGAGGAGACCTCAACCGATGGATTAAAAACGACTATCGGTTTGTGTTAGGGGTTGATCTTGTAAAAAACAACATCTATAGTCCAAATCACGGGGCATACGCGCGATTGTTAAAAGAGCGTAAGCGTTTCTTTATCAATATGAAAAATAATAATAACAATATGCGATTCCCTGATATGGTATTTGCGGTGGGAGATTGTGCCAAGTCCATAATGGATGGTGAATGTGCTGTAAATAATGAGGACCCTACGATAGACGATCGCGAAAGTTATAATGTGCTTAAAATGGTATTTGGTAAAGGGAATAAGAAGAATTATACACAGTTCAATCGTATTATTGGGAGGGGTGCGAACGGGTTTGACGCGTGTTCGTGTATGTTTGGTATCCATTATTTCTTTAAGAATGAGGAGATGCTGGACGGTTTCTTATCGAACGTGAGCGAATTATTAAATAATGGTGGTGTATTCTTCTGTACCTTTATGGATGGCGAAAAGATCGAGAATGAGATAGAGAATAACGGCGGGGATAAGATTGAGGGTTTCAAGAAATTATCGAGTCGTGCGGATGATCGCGGAGAACCGATTTGGGCAATACTGAGATGCTACGACAAGGAGGATACGTCAAAGTATAATAAGCAGATCAACGTATTTATTGAGACGACGAGCAAATTGATTCCCGAATACGTCGTTTCATATACGTTTTTAGTTGAAAAGTGTAGGGAGTTTGGATTGAATATTAAAGAAAGCGAGATGTTCTCGGATACCTTTAATCGAATTAAAAGTAATGTGGAAGGATTGCTAGAGACAAATGAGAATCTTTACAAGGCGATTAAGGAAATGGACATGGAACAAAATAGGGATTTGAAACGCTTCAGTTCCTTCAATCGCTGGTGCGTATTTGAAAGGGTTGAATGAAGTATATGATTGTAAGGTGATAAGTGATATATGTATAATTCTCTTTTTTATTTAGTATATAAAGGAAAAATATTTTTATAACTATATGTGTAAATGATATTATTTTATAGCGTTTATTGTAATCATTGCAAGATGTTATTAGATCACATTAAACGATATGACAAGGAGAAAATCATTAAACTCGTGTCTATTGATGATTTGCGCGCTAAAAACATAGGTATTGAAAGCAAGATTCACTCTGTCCCTGCGTTTATGATACTACCGAGTAAAGAATTATTATTTGGGAAAGCGGTATTCGACCATCTATTATTGCCAGGACGAGGGATTCTTTGTAGTACGCAAAATACGCGATTGGATAAGACAGGATCAGTGGCTGGAACGGGTGATAACGAAATGATACCTTTGGCGAATACGGGCAACGGTAATGGAAGCGATAAGGATGGTGAACCTTTGGCATTCACTTTAAATAGTGCTTCATTTTCAGATAATTTTTCAAACATTGAAGACGATACACCGCAAGAATTAAATGATAAAAATTATAGATGGGATTTTATAACGAATGACAGTAATATTAGCGACGGTATAAAGAATATCCCACCCGTATCTACAGGTGATGGAAGTGGAGGGGGTAGTATTGGCGGAGGCGAAGGAACAATGACAAAAAGCGAAAAAACAAATCAATCACTAGAAGAATTAAAGAAATTACGAGACTCGCAAAAGTTCTAGTAAAAAATCTATATAAGGAATTTATCATAATATATTTTTATAGAACTACCTAGATGTCGAATCAATTTATATTTAATCAATATTATATTGACTTAATAAAGCGAATCAAGACATCTGCGAAGAAAATGAAGGAATGTGAATCGGACGACGATTCAGTAGCATTTGGAAAGACGATTTTAAAGGCGATTCGCGAGAATTATACGACGCTGGATAAATCGTCAGATGAATACACGATTTATATGAAGTCTATCTCTGAAGATTTTTGGACTTCTTATGTTGGTATTGATGATATAAGTGCAACGGATGATTGGTTTCTTGCGGATGACGTGAAGGATGTATGTATATATAAAAATATCACGGTTTCGGCGATAAGAAAATTGGTAAATGATGATTCGGTATGTCATCATTTTTTCTCGGTATTTTATTTATTTATGTCTGAGTTAAGCGACGATGATGTGAAGTTGTATCTTTCTGTTCTTCAAGATACGAAAAATGAGATTGAATTGGATGGTATTACTAATGAATCGCATAAAAAACTTATCGCACGATTAAACGAGTTGAAAACAAAGAAGAAGGATACAGCGGGGTTTAATATGTCAGGGATGGAAGATACGATGCTTGGAAAACTCGCAAAGGAAATTCTAGAGGATGTGGATGTTGAGAAATTACAAAAGTCTATTGGTGATAATGGAGATATTTTAAAGGCGATTGGTGATCCCGATAGCGGGTTTAGTGAACTTATTTCAAATGTTAGTAGAAAAATGGCAAGCAAGATATCGTCAGGTGAATTGAAGCAAGAGAACCTGCTACAGGACGCGATCAAGTTTGCGTCGGTGATGCCGGGTGGTATCTTTGGGAATGCTGGTGCAGGTGCGAACCAAGGATCAAAGCAAGGTGGCGGAGCCGGAGGCAAAGAGCCTGATATGGCGTCGATGATGAATATGATGTCGTCTATGATGAATAACAAGGAAGGAATGGATATGTTTAAAAATATGATGGGTAATATGAATCAGAATCAGAATCAGAGAGGAGGTTCTCGTCAGACTGTTAATAAAACCGCGCTTAAAAAGTTGGCGACTGTGAATAAACTGAAGTCGACACTAGCGAAACGAAAAGAAGGAGGAGGAACGAGTTAATTAAAAATAATATAGATATTAGGATAAGATAAGAACAAAAAAGGATGTTTTGGTTAGATAATTTGAATATACTAACAATACCTATATTAATTCCTGATATTAATATGACGTTTGAAGATAAACTCAATGCCATTATAAGGGCGTTGTTATTTATAGGGATTATTTTCACACTTGTTTTTAATGATTCAAAATATATATTATTTGTGCTTATCATTATGATCATCTCTATCATTGTATATAATTATCAAATTGAAAAAAATGTACAGATTGACAAGTATTTAAATGAGAATAACCTGGATATCGTGAATAACAGCAAGTGTATTAAACCGACGAGGTCCAATCCGTTTATGAACCCGAATGTATTGGATAAAAACATGTTCTCGGCATGTTCCATAGAAAACTCAAAAATAAATAAAAATATGAACAAGTATTTTAATGAGAATGTATTCCGCGAGACCGACGATCTCTATAATAAATCCCTATTACCGCGTCAATTTTATACGATGCCATCTACGACAATACCGAATGAGCAAGAGAAACTGGCGGATTGGTTATATAACACGGGTCCGTCATGTAAAGAAAACGGACTCAAATGTTATGAAAACATCTATACGGATTTGAGGAGTTCCATACATAATTAAATTTTTTATTTTTATATAAATATATCTTCAATTGTATAAATAATATTAAATGCTTTTTGTATCCATCGGTATTGATTGTGATGTAGCGAATTTTTTAAATAAATATAATTTACGCAAAGTGTCACTTCCGTTTGATTGGAATGTTTCGTATACCGGTGTATCACAGTGTATAGAGAATAATTTCAAAAACTTCACAAATCCCTTAAGTAGCGAAAGGATCAATGGAGACGATGTCTATTTTCACCACGATTTCCTAGAGGCGTCAATGACGCAAGTGGATCGCGATAAATATCAAAGAAGATGCGAGCGATTACTGAATCTCTTTGAAACCGCTGAAAAGACCGGTGAATATGTCCTTTTTATTCGCAAGGGGCATTTATGCTATCACCACGAAGAACAGAATGGCAAATATAAAGATATCACCGATGATACGGAAGATGCCAAGCAACTAGATAAGGTTATGCGAAGTAAATACCCGCTTCTTAAATACAAAATTATAGTATTGTTAGGATGTACAACGTGTTTTACAAAAGATACGGTGTGTCCCAATGACGATACTCATACGATAGACGTATATAATAATGTAAGCTGTAGTAAATTTGAAGAACGTTTGCTGAATATCGTGATCACTGAGATAAGAGAACATAGTTGATTGTTTATTTATTATTTTTTTGGTGTTTTCTTTGCACTAGATTGTCCAAATTTATATATTTGTTTTGCTTTTTTCGCCATCATAAAAGCTTTCTTCTTATGATCGCAACCGTCTTCTATGATCTTATAATCCACCGCAGCCGCTTTGCCTGCCGTTAAAGCACTTGCTAATCTCGCGAGTCCCCACGATTGCGCGGTTTGATTTGGACGTGATCCCGATGAAAAATAAGCGCCTTCGCCCTTTTTTACAATCTTCTTTAGCGCCTCTAGCGTGCACCCTGTTTTTAACGCAAGTTCTTTTGTAGGGGTCACGCTTTCTATATTGTATATTTTGCGCGCATTTACGACATGATTTGACTTTTTATTTTTAAAAGAGTCTAGTTTATCACGGGTATAATAGATGCCCTTGTTGTATAGCTCTTTTGATTTTAGCAACATTTTTCTTTGCTTTTCATTATCGCCAGGCGTAAGCATTTTCGGTACATATCGCATCGGAAATCGTGTACCTGACGCCTTCTCTGTTCGTTTCATCTTATTTACATATAAGGATAAAAAATTGATTATCTTTATATAATGAAATAGTAATATGATGCTATCGATGAAATGCGAGTGTCCGTGCGGCGGTGGTCAATCGTGTATTGTAGATCGGCGAACCATGAAAGACTGGGTGCACGAAGACGAATTATTCTTAAAGAATAAGTTGCCTCTGAGGAAGAATTGTTATCAACAATATACGAATAAGCAACTTAAAGTATTAAATTCCGTTCATGCCGGAAATGATAATGTATAATGTATATAAATATTTCGTATATATGTAATATATATATGAAAAAAACGAAGACAATAACATATAATATTGAAACGACAAGCGATGGAGTTTCAATGCGTGAATTAGAATATAAAGATTATGTCAAGAATGAAAAAGGCGAAGAGAACTTACTACATTACAAGGTAAAGAACACTGTAAAAGCAACAGACGAAACAAATGAATCTGTAGTAATCGGTGAATCATTTAATAAGATTTATAAGATGGATAATAGGATAGATGAAACGGTAGGTGTAAGTAGTAACTGCGATGATTGGAAGATTCATGAATATAAAAATCACCAACTAGACAAGGAATATAAACAAGAATACGATACAATAACATTTGATGTAAAGAACGAATTATTAGAATCTGGTATATCACATAGTTATATCAAGGATAAAGAATAAGATAGAGTTACAGATAAGTATTTTTTTTATTTATTATTTACAAATAGATAATATGAATAATAATAGTTTCGACACATCTACAAGTATTTGCTCGGACGATTGTTGGAAAACCGCCAAAGAACTTCATAATAACCAAATCGTCGACTATAATTTATACCAAAATAATTTCGTAGAATGCGAAAACCCAAATGTAAGAATGACGGACGGGTATTTACAGCACCCTAATTTACGCGGTCGTCCAGGGTATGGTTTGGCTGATGACTGTCTTATCGACAATGATTCTATGCTTCGTAATAATCCCGATGCGATGACACAAGATCGCTGTAGAACCCAGTTAAACAACCGTATATTCACGTCAGGACCGAGTTTGCGATGTGGAGCGGGAAACATCGATAGTGAGTTAAACCTGATTGAAGGCACAAACACGAACCCTTTTATGTGTAAGAAGCAGATTATGGAAAAAGAAATGAACAACTTTATACCGCTCTTAGATTGTATGAAAGATATCCAAGATCCCAACAATATAGTTCCGGTATGGACAAACGGCGGTGAAGATACCCGCTCGTATATACATCGCGCCGAGTTCAATAAAAATTGCAATTGGATCGGGCGTAATAAAAATGTTTCTATATAATAAAAAAAATATTATATATTAGAAGATAATATGAGTTTTAATCGAACAACATACGATACCTGTTCTTACAAACAAGAACTACAAGAAAACGTATCCACGCTAAGTTATGTTCTATCGCCCTATCGCTACGAACACGAAAATAAATGCCGGCATCAATTAGGATTTGTCGGTGGAACCGCAGTTTCCCACGTTCAAGGAAATCTCGTGGATTTAGATAGCGAACTGCGAGGACAGACCCGTATTATTTCAAAATGCGGAACAAACCAATATGTCCCTACAAATGACGGAATCATCAAGAATGATAAGACCGCACCAATTGATACTACAATGCTCCATCTACCCGCTTGCCAATCCATAATGTATCGTGAAGTTCCTATGCCGCCCGCAATCAACTATAATAAATGTAGTTAAGCGCTACCATAAATCAATTCTTTTTATTAATTATATTAACATAATTTACCCAAGTAATTCACAAAGAAAAACCATAGTAGATAGAACGGACCAAACATAAACGCCACAAACGCGAAGAGAAGCCTTATAATTATATTATCAAAGGTTCCTTTCCATGTACAACTGAACGATAGATACCCCGCATACACAGATATAATTAAGGTTAGGATGTATAATAATACAACGCAAATATTATCTACAATCCCCCAGCGATAGTAATAATTCGCGTTGTATCCTCGCATAATAAGATAGAGCGCGCTGATAATATCGTATTGTAACACGTCACTTTCAATGATGTTACCGTTCTTGTCGTATATATTATTATATCCTGTATTAAACCCTTCGGTATTGGATTGTAAAAAACTAGCAAATAATGCTAATATAAGCATATCTATTTATTTATTATAAAATAATATATTATTTTATTAGATTAGATATGAACCAATATTTAGATACGAGGTTGAATTACGATAGTTGCTCCTACAAGGAAAAATTAAAGAGAGCTGTCGGTCCCGGTTTATACCACCTAGAAACGCCCTATAATGATTGCGTTGAATGCTTTCAAGATGTCCCTAACGACCCCGCTTTAAGATACCAGAATTACGGACAAAACACTTGTAGTATGAAAAAAGCTGTAGATGATTCAAGTGAACTGCTCGGTTTAAATTACAAGAATACAAAGTGTAATGCGGACGAATATTTACCAGGACGTTACGAACCTACCGGGTGCTCTATCAAGGGTGCTGATAAACCGCGATCCTGTATCGTACCACGCGAAGACACGCGACTTTCCAATCCGCCTTGTACATTAAAGGAAACAGGGATTAATCGCTGGGAATGGCTTTGCTTTGATCCGCAAGAACGGGCGATTGAAGCATTTGACAGGGTTCCGGTGAATTATAGGATGGTCGCAAAGGATAACCACGTTCCGTGTATCGAACAACCTGAAGACCAATCTGTATTCTTCCCGACGAATAATAGCGGCAATGATGATTTAAAATCAAACTTGGATGCATGGAAAAATAAGTCAATGGATAATCTGGCATATTCACCTGGATACCCTTACGGTACAATGTATCCAAGTGTAAAATGTAAAAATTAAAAATACTATATATTAGTTCAATTCTTTCTCCCATACTTCAAAAAAGAACTCTTTGACGTTATCAAACATACTAGGACAACTATCGATCGCTTTAACATAAACTCGTTTAAAATTAAATTTTTTAAACTCTTCGTCTACATAAAGTTTATGATTAAGATCTTGAAAATCATTCTCTATTATTATTTTTTTAAAATTTTCTAGAAATGTAGGTTCATCGCGAAGTATATAATACAAGGCACCTTCACAGTCAGCAACCAAAGTATTAAAAAGAAGATGATTATATTTATCTTTAATATCACTCCACGTTGAAGTTTTAACCTTTGTCCGTTCAATAAAATCTCTGCTATACATTTCATCCACAGGTTTCGTATCCCAATGCTTTTGATATAAATCACACTTGGATATCGCACAATCTTCAATATGAAAACTTAGATTATTTAAATCTCTGTTTTCTTTTAATTGCTGAGCATAAGTATTGAAACTCTCAAATACTACTAAATTTTTACTATCATTTAATAGAGACCCGATGATACATGAATTTCTCCCAATATTACCCCCAATCTCCAATACAATATCATCGGGTTTAATATACATGACCGCCATTTCTTGTTCTGGATATTCTTCGCTAAAATTACCATAATTTAGTTTTAATTTACTATGTAAATCTGTCAACTGCTGAGTAATACTAGTTTCTACGCTCATTTTATATATAGAATCCATTATATTCTTATATATAATACATACATATTAGATACATAATATATTAACTATTTTTTTTCCTTCATTCATTAGAGGTTAATAATGGATTTATATTCTAACGATAATGACATTCCGTCAATGAACAACATATATAGTTCTACCTATTGGGAGAAGGTAAAGGCTGACGAGCAGAAGCGAAGCGACAAACTGTATGAAAAAGCAAAATCACCGTATGAAACAGGGATCGTCGCGAAACCCTCCTACTCGGATATGTTCGCGCGAATTGATATGGACAATGGTGCTGGCGGTAAGGGTAGCAAAACGGGCGGTGGCGATAGTGGCGCGGATAACTTCGTTTCTTCTTTGTCAGGAGAAATGATCAACAAGGGTGATTTTTCGCATAACAATATGACCCCTTTCTTACGAAAAAATGTAACGCAGAATACCAATGTAGAGAATATGTCATCTGTCTTTGATACGAAAACTGGAAACAACCAATTCTGGCAAAATAAAAAGGAAGTGCCGTGTCTATTTAAACCCGAGATGAACTCAGGTGGTAACATTTGCGGTATGAAAAACAACGACGACTTCTTAAAGTCCCGTATTAATAATTCGGCACGTGTGAATAACTTTTTCCCGATAGAGAAGATAAGGGTTGGTCCCGGTATTAACAAAGGATATGACGCAGCACCCACAGGCGGATTCCATCAAATGGATACAGCGGATTACGCGAAACCTCGCACATTAGATGCACTTCGTAGTAAAATAAATCAAAAAGAGACCTATTTTGAAATACCGATGCAAGCACCTCCAAAAGGAACAGAACAACGAAGTATCATTACACCATTCAACAAGAATCGCCCAGATACGAACTACGAAGTTACACCTGATATGTGGCTGAAAACGACAGGAGCATACACAAAGGAAGCAGAGAGACCTTCGCAAAATATAAGACCTACCGCTCGCCCGGAGTTTCACGTAGAATACAAAGGACCCGCAAATTATGGAGAAAACTCACCAGGGCAAGGTATAGAGAATGATTACGGGAAAGACGCAATAATGCTCTATGACAATGAACGAACTACCACCGGAACGCGTTCTGTCGTATCCAACGTATCGTCGCTTGTAAAAGCCATTGTAGCACCAATAATGGACGCTCTTAAATACACTATGAAAGAATATACAGTTGAAGCGGAGCGGGCGGTAGGCAACCCTAGCATCCAGATACCAAGCAAAGCAACCACCTATGATCCTGACAATCATATTATGAAAACTACAGTGAAGGAGACCACAATACACGATAGCGATCTTACCAATCTCTCCGGAAACAAAGAGACCTACTCGGCACTCCACGATACCGCTAAAATCACCGTAAAAGAGACAACTATACACGACAGCGAATCTGCTAATCTCTCGGGAAATAAGGAGACCTACTCGGCATTAAATGACAACGCGAAAACAACCGTAAAAGAAACGATAATACACGACAGCGAGGCGCTCAATCTTTCAGGCAACAAGGAGACATACTCCGCTCTCAATGATACCGCAAAGACGACCGTGAAAGAAACGATGATACACGATACAAATATAGCGAATATCAAGGGTGAAAAAGGAGTCGGTTATGTCGTATTTGACGAAAATGACGCAAAAACGACACTGAGACAAACATTACCGAAGATAGACAGTATTCGCAATATAGGTGGTACGACATATAAGGTTTCCTTATATAACCCTGATTTGATAGCAAAAACGACGATGAAAGAGACAATGATTAAAGGAAAGTCTGCGAATGGATTCTTAGGAGGAATTTTGGAAGGTTTATTCGGTGGTTATATGAATGCGAATGTTGAACTTAAAAATACCCATAAACAATTCTTGTCGGATACCAACGAGTATGGAATAGCCGGGTCGGGAGCAGATTTCAGACAAACCGACAGAAAAGCGGAAGATAACGCGGAGATTGACGGGACACGTGAGGGTATTATGATGAGCGCTGGATATACACCGAACCCTGGAAATGTCAATATTAACAATGACCCGTCGGAGATTGAAATGAGTACTAAGAAACCTTTTGAGAATAGCATTGCTGCGCGCGATAACGGAAATATAGGAATGATTTACCAACCGTCACCTGTATTTGACAATTGTAGTATTACGAAGATGCCCAATAAATCCAATGCGTTCTCTAATCGATTAGATAGCGATCTATTGGAACCTATGAATAATAACGAGTACGCAATACGTATCAATCCAATCCGTAAAGGATGTAAAGTGTAGTGAATAATATCATTTTTAATATTATTACACCAACCGAAAAGAAAAATGAGACAATACTATTATAAAAAATGATGTGTATTACCATATAATATTATTAGAAAAATGTGCGTTTATGATGGGTGTAAAAAATGGACTGGTTTTAATTTTGAAGGAGAAATAAAAGGTTTATATTGTTCAATTCATAAGAAGGAAGGAATGGTTGATGTTAAAAATAAAACTTGTATTCATGAAGAGTGTAAAACACGCTCAACATTTAATATTGAAGGAGAAACAATAGCATTATATTGTGCTACTCATAAGAAAGATGATATGGTAAATGTTATATCAAAAACTTGTATTCATGAAGAGTGTAAAACGAGACCTATCTTTAATATTGAAGGAGAAACAATAGCATTATATTGTGCTACTCATAAGAAAGATGATATGGTTGATGTTATATCAAAAACTTGTATTCATGATGGATGTAAAAAGCAACCAACATTTAATATTGAAGGAGAAAAAAAAGGTTTATATTGTTCAGTTCATAAGAAGGATGGAATGATTAATGTCAAAGACAAAACATGTATTCATGAAGAGTGTAAAACTATACCAAACTTTAATATTGAAGGAGAAATAAAAGGTTTATATTGTTCAGTTCATAAGAAGGAAGGAATGGTTAATGTAAAATCAAAAACTTGTATTCATGAAGGTTGTAAAACTATACCAACCTTTAATATTGAAGGAGAAATAAAAGGTTTATATTGTGCTACTCATAAGAAAGATGATATGGTTGATGTTATATCAAAAACTTGTATTCATGAAGAGTGTAAAACTATACCAAACTTTAATATTGAAGGAGAAATAAAAGGTTTATATTGTTCAGTTCATAAGAAGGA
>Ga0114971_10000532_pt1 | contig 24622 bp, 29 predicted proteins | sample M_140625_MF_Meta_FD_87320 | JGI IMG/M metagenome (GOLD analysis project Ga0114971, IMG submission 87320) | Freshwater microbial communities from Lake Montjoie, Canada to study carbon cycling - M_140625_MF_MetaG | ecosystem: Environmental > Aquatic > Freshwater > Lake | place: Lake Montjoie...
AGATGTTGATGCTGTTAGAAGTTGTTTAAGATATTACAGGGGCAAAAAAGGCGAAAAAACTAAATCACAATTAGCAAGTAGGGAGTTCTTAGATCAAAACATTGAGTTTGTAATGCCTGAATCTTATGCCGAAACTTTTGAGCCATACGAAATTAGTCAGTCAAGAACCTTAATCATATCGGACTTACATATACCTTACCAAGATAACGATTCAATTCAAAAAGCTATTAATTATGGTAAAGAGAAAAAAGTAAATTGTATTTTAATCAATGGTGATATTTTAGACTTTGCTGGTATAAGCCGACATGAGAAGGACTGGAGACAAAGAAGTGTGCATGAAGAATTTGAAGCTACACGTGTATTTTTAAATTCGTTACGTGAGCATTTTCCGAAAGCTAAAATAGTTTTTAAATACGGGAATCATGATGAAAGATTTGAAAAATACTTATTCTTAAAAGCACCCGAGATATTTGATTGTACTGATTTTCAACTTGAAGTTTTATTGAAACTTGGCGAATTAAAGATTGAAGTAGTAAAAGAAAAAAGACCTATTCGTATTGGTAAACTAACTGTATTACATGGACACGAATTGTTTGGAGGTAGCGGTGGAGTTAATCCAGCTCGAGGTACGTTTTTAAAAACTTTAGAGAATGTAGTAGTAGGTCATTATCATAAAACAAGTTCTAATACTGAAGCTTCTATGTATGGGGATGTATTTAGCGTTCATTCAGTTGGTTGTTTGTGTGGTAAAACTCCTTACTATATGCCAATAAATAAATGGAATACTGGCTTCGCCTATTGCGAATTAGAAATTAAAACAGGCAATTATACTTTTTACAATCTAAAAATTATTAACGGTAAAATATACTAAAACCTAATTTTAACACAGCATTAAAACCTAATTTAAACACTAACTTATGACAGGATTAAGACACGCACTTAAAGAATACTTTATGGTTCATCAGATAGCTGGTAGCAACCCGATATTAGCATTCGATAACTTAAAACAGCAATACGTTGTATTTTGGTACTTTAAAAAGAATACTATAATTAATCTTGGATATGAAATAATTTTATAGTATATTTGCAATAGTTATGGTTTGTGCGAACCTTTTAATAACTACTTATTTAGCCTATTGCTGGCGGAGCGCACACTCCAAAAGCATTAGGCTTTTTTAATTTAATTATGGCTAAACTAGGTTATACATGGTACCCAAAGGATTGGGGCAATTCAGATAGTGTTTTCGAATTATCTTTAAGTGAACGTGGATTATATAGAGAATTTATTGATTTCGCAATGTTAAATGATAATAAAACTGAGCTAAAAAAAGATGTTTGGGTTCGTAAATTTTCAGTTTCGATGAATGAATTAAATTTGATTTTAGATAAATTATTACAATTAAATCTTATTGAAATTAACGAAAATATATTATTTATTCCTAGCTGCGAAAATAGATTGAATTTATCTCGTGGAGGTAAGAAAGGCAAGCCAACCAGGGAAAGTATTAACAACCTAAATAATCAAAATAAAAAAGGTGCCTCGGAACCTATCTCGGAACCTACCTCGGAACAAAGAGAAAGAGAAAGAGAAAGAGAAAGAGAAAATGAAAGAGAAAGGCAAAATAATGGAATTATAAATTCAATAGAAAGTTATTATAAAGAATTACCAACATCATCAAATTTTGAATTAATTGCTATTGCTTTAAATATTCCAAAAGATAAATTAACTTTAAAAATTGCAGACTTTAAAAAAACATCTAAAATTGATTATCTTAACTTTAACGAATTTTGCAACCACTTTAAGAACTGGGCCAATAAAAATAATTCATCTAACCTAAAACTAAAAACTTCATTTAAATGATTCCAGCAAATACAAAATTAGAAGGTCAATTCCTCGGAGGATTATTAATTAATTCAAGTGAATTTAAATACATTCAAGAACTATTTCACGAAGAACTGTTTTACGATGAAAAGAATCAGTTAATTGCAAAAGCTATTTTAGGCCTAAATAACGCATCAAAAACTATTGACCTTATAAATGTATCAAACGAGTTAGAAAGTACGCTTAGAATTAACCCTATTAGCTTTTACGACCTATCTTTGCTTACTAATGATGCTATCCTAAATAGGTTTGATGAGAAAATACTAATTTTAAGCGAGTTTTACATTAAAAGAAAAATGATGTATAAGCTTTCAGAACTCCTAGAAAAAACCCAAGAATCAACTAGCGATGTATTTGAACTTTTAGCTGATAACGAAAAAAATACAAACGAGATATTTAACAAAATTTCTATTAGCAAAACTTTTACAGCTTTAGATTGTGCTATTGAAATGGACCAGCATTTAGATAAAATTGATAAGTTAGTTGATGGAGATTTAATCGGTTGTGATACTGGATTTAGTGAACTTAATAAACTTACTTCGGGTTGGCAAAATAGCGATTTAATTATATTAGCAGCAAGGCCTGGAATGGGCAAAACATCCTTAATGCTTAAATTTGTTAATTCGGTTTTAAATCAAAACAAGTCAGTATTAGTGTTTAGCTTGGAAATGTCAAAACTTCAACTATATGCGAGGATGTGTTCACAGATTACCAGCATTCCACTTTACAAATTTTTAAAAGAAAAAATGAATCCTTATGAAAAAGAACTTTATAAAAATGAAACTTTTAAGTTATCTAACTCACAATTATTCATCGAAGATAAAAGCGGAATCAGTATAAATTTTATAAAAGTTAAGGCCCGAAAATTAAAGAGAGATAAAGATATTAGCATGATAGTTATTGACTACATTGGACTTATTGACAAAGGTAATAATAACAAAAGCACAAACGATCAAGTTGCTGAAATATCGGGAGCTTTAAAAGGATTGGCAAAAGAACTAAATATACCGATTATATTATTAAGTCAGTTAAGTAGGGAGGTTGAGAAGCTAAATGATAAACGACCAATGCTATCACATTTGCGAGATTCGGGAGCTATTGAACAGGATGCGGATATGGTTATGTTTATTTATCGACCTGAGTATTATGGTATTATGGATGATGGAGCTGGTAATTCAACTATTGGTAAAGCAGAATTAATAGTTGCTAAACATCGGAATGGAGCATTAAGCGATATAATTGTTAACTTTAACGGCAACTGTACAAACTTTTATTGATATGAATGTAGTTAGTTTATTTAATGGAATGAATACAGGCCGACAAGCTTTAGAAAATGTAGGTATTAAAGTTGATAAATATTATTCAAGTGAGATTAAACCTTATGCAATAGAATTAACACAACATCATTTTCCTGATACTATACAAGTTGGAGACGTTACAAAGTGGAGAGAATGGGATATTGATTGGCAAAGTATTGATTTAATTTTAAGCGGATCACCTTGTCAAGATTTAAGTGCAGCTGGTAAACGTGCAGGTATTAATGGAAGTAGAAGTAGTTTGTTTTTTACTTTTGTTGAAATACTTAATCATATTAAATTACTCAATCCTAAAGTTTTATTTTTACAAGAAAATGTAGGAAGTGCAAGTAAATTAGATGTAGGAATTATGAGTAGAGCTTTAGGAGTTTACCCTGTAAGAATAAATAGTAGTTTAGTAACTGCTCAATTAAGAGATAGATATTACTGGAGTAATATAAGAACTAAAGAAACTATGTTTGATATTGTTACTGATATACCTCAACCAAAAGATTTAGGAATAATGTTTAAAGATATTATTACTGATGGTTATGTTGAAAGGGTAAAAGCACTTGCATTATTAGAATCTGAAAGCAGAGCTTGTACAAGTCAAGAAAGTATTAAAAAACGTGCAGATAGAGAATTTATAAATATGGTTTATGTAGATACTGATAAACATACTTGTTTAAATACAGGTAGTGGTACAATGGAAAAAAGCTCACAAAGATATTTGCAACATAGAAATGAAACAACTGGAATGATAACACTAATAAAACAAAATGAAATAGTAAGAACAGTAAACAAAATTGAGATGTGCAGACTACAAGGATTCCCTGATAATTACTGTGATATACTAACAACAGCTAAAGCAGGTAGTTTACTTGGCGATGGTTGGACTTTACCAATAATAGAACATATCTTTAAATTTATAATATGAATAAGAAAATTAAAGTTAAATATTTAAAATTAGGCAGAGAGAATATATGGGGCCTTGCTCATTGCGGACTTAATCTTATTGAACTTGACATACGTTTGAAAGGTAAAAAGCACCTGGAGATATTAACTCATGAAAGTTTACACATATTACTTCCCGAACTAGAAGAAGATGATATTGTAAAGCTCAGCGTAATATTAACAAAAACTTTATGGTCGGAAGGGTATCGGAAAATAGATAACAATAATGATATGCAATTACAAGATGGAAGTAAGTAATATTATCCACAAAAACAAACTTAATGTAGAAACTAACCAACAAATAAAAATATGAATTACGAAAAATTTAAACAAATTATTGATTTACAAATCGCTCACAATAAAAGAGTAGATGAACTTTATGCTTTAAAAATTGATACAATAGAGTTCTTTAATGAACTTGGTCGAGCAAATGAATTGCTTTGGACTGAAGTATTAACCGAAAATGGCGATTACCATTTATGTTATTATTTATACGAAATGAATGGTATGTATGGAACACCCGACCTTAACGAAGAATATAAAGACATCAAAGAACTGTATGATTATTTAATAGAAAACAAAGGATTCAAATGAATAAACTAATTCAGATATTTAAAGAATATAAAAAACAATTAACGTTAATATATGTTTTTATGTTACTCACTGAACTTTCAATTTTATCAACACCTTTCTTATTAGGTAAAAGCATTGATGGTTTGATTGTTAATGATTGGTTTTGGATATTGCTTTTAGGTGTTTCATATTTTTTATCAAACTTTTTTAATTACAAACGAATGGTTTATGATACAAAAGTTTATAACACCATTTATAACAATATTGCATTAAAGTTTCTTAAAAAAGATGATGTTGATGTTTCAACTAAAATAGCCAGAACAGATATGGCACAACAAATTGTTTTTGTATTAGAAGGTTATGTACATTATTATATCGCAACAATTGTAACCATAATCGGTTCGCTTATTTTTATATTTTCAGAGAACTGGCAAGTTGGTATACTCGTTAGTATTTCAATTATCTTTATTGTGAGTTCAGTATTTATACTTTATAAAAAAATAAAACAAGGGATCATTATAGCAAATAATCATTACGAAACAAAAGCAAAATCAATTGAGTGTGGATATGCAAGTTCTGAATCTTTTTTTAATAGGAGGGGCAAAATAGAAGTATGTCAATCAACCATACAAGGTAAGAATTGGTTTTTAATTAACAGTATTAAATATATTTTTTTAATTTTATCAATTATATTATTAATCAACACATCAAAAAACATTACAATAGGAAGCATTATAACTGTATATTCTTATGTAAATAACTTTTTAATAGCATTACTATCAGCACCAGTTGCAATTGAAATGGTTTTAAGAATCAGTGATGTTTTAAAACGCTTAAATTAAAATAAATGAATACAGCAGAATTTAACAAAGTAATTGAAAAAAGAATTGATTTGATTAAGTTAATTATGTTATCGAAAGGCAAAGAATATTCAACTGATTCCGATAAGTTCCATAATTTTAAACAGTCAGTAGGTATTAGTTTTCATACATGCCCCGAAAAAATAGCTTGGGAATTTGCTGTTAAACACTTTCAATCTATTAAAGATACTTTAGATGCTGTTGATAATGGAGCTGTAAATTATACTGATAAATATATTGAAGAGAAAATAGGAGATGCAATTAATTATCTTATTCTTATTGAAGGTATGCTTAAAGAACGTTTACTTGACTAAAGCAAAAACTAAACAGGATACTCCGAATATAATACTTATTCCTTTTAACCGCTTTTGTTTCTTTACCTCCAGGTTTAATCCTTTCATCTGAATAGTTAATGATTTATTTTCTTCGTCTTTAAACTTGATTATAGTTACTTGATTTCCGATAATAGTTTGTAACTTATCTTCATTCTTTTTGTACAAATTAACCTGGTTACCTTTTAAGATAACTTGTTGCTGGCATAATGAATCTGATAAATAATATGCTTCAGCTTTATGGTATTGTTTTGCTAAGAACTTTGCTTTATCGGAACTAAAACAAATTAAAGTATCTTTATTATTTATTAGTAAACTTTGAGAATATGCTGTCAAATTCAGCAACAAGGTTATTATTATTAAGCGAATCAATTTCATTTACTTTGGTTTTATATTTTATTATTACAGTTTGTTTTTTATTATTCAATACGTTTACCTCCTGAGTGTATTTATCTATAATAACTTTGTTCTTTTTAATATCGGAATATAAGCTATCATTAACTTTATTCAAACTATCAATTTCTATTCTATAACCTTGTATTATTCCTAATTCATTGTAAGGAGAATATAAAAACCACAATATCAATAAATGAACACATAATGTTATCAAGCATAAAATAATCGATTTATTGGACATGATAAAGTTATCAGGTATATTATTTTCTTGTACTGAATTTATCAATAGTGGTTAATCCTAAACAACCAAAAGCTAATGCTGTTACACATTCAACTAATGTATCCGATGGTTTTATGTGTTCGGGTGTGAACTGATTAGCAAATAAAGTAGCACATAACATAACAGTACATATAATACCACATACTCGCTTGCTAGATACTACTCCGCTATCATCTTGTAATATTTGTTTTATAAAATTTTTCATTCTTTTTTTCCTCTGCTTTTAGTGATTTTACTTTGTAATTTTTCGATTAACATCTCAATCCTTTGCTCCAATAATTCTATTCTTTTTTTGAGTTCGTTGATTTGTTCCTCGTATATTGTAATTACTTTGTTATTACCTGAAGCTTTTAGTTCGTTTCTACTTTTAAAGTAATCCCAAACATCTTTACCTTTGAGTACACCTATTAAGGCGACTACTATGCCAACAATAGTAACCTGGTCCATTTTATTTAATTGCTAAAATTTGTTTTCTGTTTTTAATTGTATAGGATATATGCACCCAAGTAAAATCGTATTCGTTAATTAACTGGTCAAATTCTAAATTTTCTTTACACCAATCAAATAACTTTTTATTTTCTTCTTTATTACCTCCGCTTAAATCAATAGCTTCACCTTTTACATGCTGACTTGTTTTCGAACCGCCTACTTTTGCATTAAGTGATTCACACCTAAAAAAAGAATTAACCTTAATAGGTTTATTATACCACGTTCTTAATGGCTCAAAACACTTCTCAGCAACTAATTTCATACAAGCTAACTGAATATCACTTGGATTGTTTTCTATTCTAAATCTAGTAGCTGTATTGCTTACAGTTGCTTCATCAAAACTAATGTGTTTACTTATCATTTCTTATGTTCTAATTGTTCAACTCTTCGTTCTAAACTATCATGCTTAACATCCTGGACCATTACCATAGTTTTAATTTCGTTAAGGTCTTTACTCATCTTCATCAAAGCATTAACCCCTAATGCTCCGATGAAAGATAAGATGGCTATCAATCCCGAGACCAGCCATAAAAGAATGTCAAATTGTGTCATATATTTATTAAGTTCCATTTATTATTATTCCACGAATACATTTTATTATCGCTAGGATAAGGTATTGGTGCTTCCCATTTATAGTTTACTAAAATCCAATCTTCGTATGGCTTAGGTGATATAAAAACATCATTCACACTATCATAAGTAAATCCTATTCCAGCATAAGTATTTCTAAAATTAGAATTATAAGATGTTTGTTTTATAGCATCGTAATCATAAATACTTTTAATATTTAATGAATCTATAAAATCAATACCTAATTGTTCAACTTCAATTCCATTATTAGTAATAACCTCGTTATCAATAACTATTACAGCTATTACAATATTTTCTTTTATAAGTGCAAAATTTGCCATTATTGAAATTTATATTTTATTATTACTATTCCACTTCCTCCACTACCACCAGCAGCAGTATTGGATGCGCCACCTCCGCCACCTCCAGTATTTGTAGCTCCATTAAAACCTGGGCTTGAAGAGTTACCACCACCACCAGCACCGCCAGTACTGTTTGTTCCTATACTATAAACACCGCCACCACCTCCGCCAGAATAAGTTATAGAAGAACCTGTAATAGATGATGCAGTTCCGTTACCTCCATTACCACCAGCTGCTCCTGTTCCATTTCCACCAACAGTTCCAGCACCGCCACCACCCCCAGCGCCAAAATAAGGACTACCAGCACCGCTGCCACCATTGTTTCCTTGACCAAATGTGCCAGTACCAGGAGTACTTCCAGTTAAACAACCGCTTCCTGAACCACCACTATTTCCATTTATACCAAATCTAACACCACCACCTCCGCCAGTTGATGTGATTGAATTAAAATTGGAATTTACACCTTGACCACCTGATGCACCACCGCTACCAGCAACACCAGCAGTTCCACCGCTACCAACAACAACTGCATAAGTTTGAACAGCAATAGCTAATCCTGTACTTGTTAATAAACCTCCCGCACCTCCGCCTGAGGCACCAACTAAATTTTGACCGCCACCGCCACCACCTCCGCCTCCAGCAACAACTAAATATTCAACTACATCATTAGGAGCAGTGCCTAATTGACTAACTACAAAATTAGCAGTTGATAAAAAAGTGTGAACCTTATAATCTCCTACTGTTGTTATAGTTCCACCCGTTGCAACTGTATATACTGCTGGTGGCACTTTATTCATTAAAGGTATTAAGTTGTAATACATTATGCTTGTGTGTTAATTCCTAAAACATCAAATTTAGTATCCGTGTCATTCCAAACCAAACCAATATAAATAGTTTTACTAATAGTTGTTGTAGTTGGTAATGTTACTCCGATAGCTCGATAGTTAGTTCCAAAGGCTATTGTTTGTGCTGTGCCATTATCTTTAATTCTTATTATCATTGCTTGTCCTTCAGACATTGTGCCTGTTGGATTTGCTATTGTTAAGCCTGTAGCTTGAGCTGTTATCTTAACTAAATCATTTGTTGCAGTTGGTGTTACCGTTGCTGAACTTGCTACACTTTGAACTCTAGGAGCATAATCTGCTTTAGCATTAAATGTAGTCCAATCTGTTGAACTTAAATAACCATTTACTGAAGTTGTTGCTACAGGAATTGAAATAGTATTTGTTGCTCTACTTAATGGACTTGAAAATGTTAATGTTGATTCTTTACCATTAAATGTACTCCAATTTGCTGAAGTTAAAGCACCCCTATTTGAAGCACTTGCATCTGGTAAATTAAAAGTATGAGTTGCAGTTGCCGAAGATATATTAAAATCAGTTCCTGTAGTACCTGTTGCTAATGATTGTATTTGTGCGGTTAATCCATTTAAAGCTGTTAAGCCACTTGTAAAAGTTGTTATTACTTGACCTAAATGGCTATTCTCAGTATGTAATGTAATTGTGCGACCACTATTATTAACGTAAAATCTAATTGCTAACCTATCAGTTAAAGTTAAAACAGTTTGTGGAACCGCTAAAGCTGTAGTATATAAATCAATAGCTGTACCTCCTGTAATGCTTTCAGGTGTTGCTGAATTAGTTGCAATTAAAGTTAAACTAGTCCCATCGTATTTATATAATTCTACATAAAAACTTGGAGTACCTCCAGCTGAAGATGCACTAAAATATGTTTCAAAATTCCAATTACCGCCAGGTATTAATAATTGATTAGGATCATTTGCATCGGTAATAAAACTTTCAATATAACCATTAGATGAAATTGTAAAATCAGTACCAGCTCCGATAATAGGTGTTTTATTTATTTCTTTAAAAGCTACTCCACCTAAAGTTCCTTGAGCTACCGAACCATTAAGATAATAAGATATTGAAGAACCGCCACCACTTGATTGTGGAAAGTTAGCAAGTGAACCATCACCTCTAACATATTGAGAAACGACACCAGCTCCTGTTATTGCTATTGTGCCACTTGTTGTTATCGGACTAGATGCAACACTAAATGCACTCGGCATTGATACGCCTACACTAGTAACTGTACCTGTAGTTATGTTTCCACTACCTAATAAAGTTGTTGAATTAATAGTTTTAATATTCGTTCCCGAAACTAAAGTATCTTGTTTTAAATTTAATGCTGTTTGAGTTGCTGTAGATACGGGTTTGTTTACATCACTTGTATTATCAACATTGTTTAATCCAACCATTGATTTTGTTATTCCCGAAGTCGTTCCTGTAAAAGTTTTATCCCCAGCAATAGTTTGTGGACTTGTTGAAATCACACCCCTAGCTGTTGCACTTGCATCGGGAACGTTTAAAGTTATTACAGGAGTTGTTGTGCCTGTTGCTACCGATGAAGTTAAATCAGTTCCACTAGTTGTTAAAGTTAATGCAGCTACACTTGTAACCGTTCCACCGCCACCCGTTGAAGCAATAGTAATTATTCCATCGGCTGTAGTTCCTGTAGTTGTTAAAGTTATATTACTTCCCTCAACTAATTTTATACTTCCACCTGTAGCCGATAAAGTTGCTGTATGCGAACTTGAATCTGAAGTATTTGCTAATGTTTGATTACCTGTATTTGTACCACTTGTATTTGTTATAACTGTTTGTTGAGCATCGGTAACATAATTTTTATTTGTACTTGCTGCTATGTCCGCTGTTGTTGCATCTGCTCCAGCAGTTACTAAACCTTTTGAATCGTAAGTGATTTTAGTTTTAGTTGCTCCTGTTATAGCTGTATTGCCAGTTACTTTAGTTCCTAATGCTGTATTCAAATCGGTTTGACTTGCTAACGTTCCTGTTATAGCACCCCAAGTAACTGCACCCGCTGCACCTGGTCCGATTAAAGTACCACCTAAAGTAGTGCCGTCTCCGATATAAAACATTTTAGTATCAGTTGTATAAGCGACCTCGCCACTTTCTAATACAACCGTTATTCTATCGGCATTCGTGCCACGTCTAATTCTTATTGCCATTTTATATATTATTAAATAAAGTTACCGCCATCTATTAAAGTATAAGAAGTTGCTGCTGCAAAAGTACCGCCATCAATTAATACATTGAAATTAGTACCGCCACCACCACCACTATATATAGGAATATTTAAAACATTACTTACTAAAGTAGATGCTCCACTTGTCCCCGTTGTTGTTAATGTTATTCCGCTTCCAGCTGGAAAAAAAGATAAAGCACTTAATTGTGTTGTCCCATCACCTAACTTGAATTGACCCGTTGTACTTAAATACGCTGGCTCACCAGCTTTTAAAACCATAGTTGCATTGGCTGAAAACCATGCTGAATCTTTTGGATCGTATCTTAATTCTACTACTGCCATTATGTTAAAGTTTGTATTATTGTAACTGGTGCCGGGTTAGTTAATGTTTGTATTAATTCTTGTAAAACTTCAATCGTATAGTAAGAACCGCAAGGTACTACTGCAATAACATTTCCATTCTGATCTATTATTCTTACATCATCTTGATTGATAACTGCTGGCGAACCTGTAATTGGTATTGAACAAGCATCCCACTCAAAGATTGCATTAAATTCAACATCAAAATACCATCCAGCAACCTCATCATTAAAAGCATCTACAAAATCAGTTAAAGTTGCATTTGTATTAATTTTATGTAATTCTGAAATTTCAATTTGCATGAAGTAAATTAAAGTATCTAAAGCTATTTGCTTACAATCCGATAAGACTTCAAGTTGGTTTCTTAATCCCTTCTTGCTTTTATCACAAATGTAAAATCTTATAACAGTAATATCACTAGTCCCTTCAACTCTGTTAGGTTGCAAAGTACCAAATAACATAGGATATTTAATTGACTGACCGCCATTTAATTGATCCCAAGGGTCACCAAAATACCAAGTCTTAATTTGCTTGTGAGCAGTTGAGTACGTTGCTATTGTTGATATTAATTTGTTTAAGGTAAACATCTATTAATTTCTTATTTTTTTTAATGTACTTTTTAATTTCAATCTTTGTTTTTTTTCTTATTGCCATATAGGATTGTCTCGGTTATCTTGAATATTGCTATAATCTTTTTTACCTAAAATTCTCGTACCTAAATAAATGTCTACATCGTAAGCATTTCGTTCAGGGAATATATCCGCTCCTGTATTATTATTGTAAGTTGGATAAGTTGAGTTATTATAGTTTAAATATTTTATCATTCTATCCCCGTACATCTCGCCATTAGTTTTCCAAATATTCATTAAGTATTCCATGTCATTAGTTGGTATTGGTTGCCCGTTATCACTACTATTTGTCATTATGCCTTTGTTAGCATATCGGAATTTAAACGTTGGTGAGCTTTCATACATTATGTAATGAACCATCATTTTTAAAATGTAGTTATCTATTAATGTTTTGTAAGCTGCTGGAATTGTAGTTGCTGAATTTATATAAGCTAAGATGTGTGTTTCAATAGTATTATATAAACTCGTTCCCAATAAAGGAAGTATGTATTTATCCTGTACCAATTCAATAACTGGTGTTATCTTATCGTACTCAGTATTGTCATCAATAACCGAATGTCTAATTAAATAATCTTGACCTATCCAAAGTGTTGCCATGTTATTTCTTTTTACGTTTTATCCTAGTTTCACCAACCCAAATGTGGCGGCACCAAGGAGTTGTTTCAGTTCCATCATTATAAAATCCTCCACGAAAATTCCAAGCATCTTCACCAAATTCATTAGTGTAATCTTCAATTTCATTATATGTTAATCTTTTAGCTTTTATTTTGCCATCGACTAATTCAGTTCCTGAAGTTAAACCAACCATTTTTCTACAAAAATCTCTTGATGTTGATATTAATTTATTACCACTTACATCGGGTCTTTTATCGTATTTGTAAACTGTATAAATTTCAGTCTCATAATCTGCAGTATCTTTATCTAATCCTTTTTCAGTTGGTGTAAATAAACCTCCTAAAGTATCAATTAATTTTTTAGCAGCTAACCATTCTAATACAGTTGTAACTTTATCTTTATCGACATTTAACGACTTAGCAAGTTCTTCAGGTTTAGCAAATGGATTACCTTTTAATTGATTTAATATTCCATTTCTTAAATCGGTTTCCGATAACTGAAATCTATTAGCTGTGTATAATTTTTGTTTAGACAACTCGAATTTTAAAACTTGTTTTGAATCCTTAAAGTTTACATATTCAATATCTATAATTTCATCTTCATCATCTATTTGTATTGCTCGAGCAGTTGCCCATTCAATAAATCTTTTTTCTTTGTCAGCAGATTGTTGAACTTTTACAACCTCGTTATTCATTTCATCCTGTGCTATTCCTAAAAACGTTAAAGCATCCGCATCACTTAATCCAAATCCTGTCTTAATCATTATTAATGCCTGGTCCGCTGTATAATCACCCTTCTTTAACTTGTTGGCTATATTAAAAAGATTTTGTCTTTGTCTTCCTGTTAAGTTTTTAAGATGTTCGTTTACTTGTATTTCTTCTTGAATTACAGTTGCAGTTGGTAAACCAATTTCTGCAGCTTCAATCTTTAACCCGTATTTTTCAATAATATAATTAGTAACGATATTAGGATCTCTAGCATTTAAAGCATTGATAACATTTTGATTTTCTAATGGCAGTTCTTTGCCTATTGGCTGAACTTGTTCTACTTCAAATGTAATATCTAAACCAGTCTTTAGCTTAAACATTTTATCAATAAACTTATTAAAAGCTACTTGTTCAATCTTAGCATATTCGTTAATAAATAATTCATGTGCTAAATCTAATTCGTTACGATCTCCTAAAGTACCCTCAGTTTTGATTTTAAACAACACTCCCGGCACGTTATGTCCTGTTATTATCTTTTGTTGGTTACGTTTATTTAACGCTTCGTATTGGTCCGCTAAACCTGTTGGAGTTACATTTACAACTTCTGCTCCTTTACCATCGGGATTAGTAAATGATAAAACTACTTTACCAGCATTTTGTGTACCTTGATGTTTCTCTTGAAAACGTTCTTTGATATCCTCCTTAACTTCAGGTGTTAATTTACCACTAAAAAAAGTTATAATATGACCAGCACTAAATCCATTCTTTACTAAAGAGTGAAAAAAGTTGCTAATCTCAATATCGGTATTAATGTCTAATAGAACGCTTGAATAATCGGGTGAAGGGTATAAGCCATCTAATTCATTTAAAGACGGTGTAAAGTCCTTAGAATAGTAAATTGAGGCACCTATAAACCCTTCCTTATAAAATGGAAAGTAAGTTTTCTTTAAATGGTAACTTTTAGCAGTCCAGTCTTCACTATACCAAACTCCGCAATTATCAGCACTTAGTCTTATTTTGCCCATATCTAAATGGTAAAACTCAATCGGTTGCCCTATTAAATTTGTAGTTACTTGACATGCGAAACCTCCGTATATAGCCTTATCGGAATCACATTTTTTTCTTAATTCATACCATGAATCAAATCTATTTGCCTTGGCTAAAAATTGTTGAACTTGTGGTAAATCTTGACTAGGTACTATTTTAAGTCCGCTAAGATAACGTGCTTTACCTTTTACAATAGCAGCATGCTCAGGATGATTGTTGTAAGAATTTAATAATTCTTTTGGGAAGTTATTGTCCTTACCCCACTTAACAAACTCACCAGCAGTATCAATTTTATAAGTAGGAAGTTGATTAACATCCATCTTAATAGTAATTATGTCATTATATACTTCTAATTTTTTAGCCATTGTAAACCTTGTTAGTTATTGCTCCACCTTGATATTCTTTAAATGTAATTTTTGTTAAATCAAAACAAGTTGCATAACCCACCTCCACTACATTTAATCCAGTTGGATTAGTATTACTATTGCCTACTTGTTCGTATATCGTATATTCGTAATCGCCTACTGTTAATGAAATCTGAGCAGTTGTTGGTGTTGCTGTTTCAACTATTATAAATTCATTATATCGTTCTTTTTGTGTGCTTATATCCGCTGGTAAAAAATATTGTGATGTATTTGTTTGAACGTTTTTAAACTGAAATAAAAAATAAGGATTTGCTAATAAACATTTCTCCTGTAATGTTAAGATAACTGTATTACTATTATTCTTATTAATTGTTATCATACTTATATAACGTACAAATATATCAATTTGTTATTTAAAAAAAAAGCCCAAGCTTACGGGCCTGAGCTTAACTTTAAAAAGTTACTTATTAAGCTATTAAGTTAGCAATTAAAGTACTTGTTACTTTGTAAATTGGAGAAACCTCTTTACCTTTAAAAGATAATTTTTGTCCGTTAAAATCAGTAATTGCAGTTCCACTTTCAGCACTCCAAGTTAATAAATCCATTCCATTCTCTTTACCGAATAACCAATAGTCACCGTTAACATCTTGAACCATCATAGTCAAACAATTTTGAGCAACTAAATGAATTTCTTGAATCATTGCAGTAGTTAATTTCTTAATTGTAAAGTCAATTTGTGGTTCGTATGTAATTGTTCCTGAAGCTGGTGTATACAATCCAGGGTTAGACATCATCGACATTTCCTTATCGAGTAAATAGGTTCTATACTTCTTGCCTGTAGCTAAAGTATAAGCTGTAACCACTCCAGCAGCTGCTGTAAATGTTGAACCAGTTCCTGAGTTGTTTTCAAATTCCGTTAGATAAATTGCTTTTATCCCTCCCGCACCACCGCGGCACCCGAGGTAAGAATATCCACTAGTTAAAATACACGCCATTTTTTTATAATTTTAATTGTTTATAATAAGGAGGGTTGCCCCTCCATTAATTTTTTATCCTACGTAAAGAACATTCATTGCTTGATTCACAACGTGTGCGAATATTGTCATGATGTTTTTTACAAACATATCTTCACGATTAAAAGCAATTTTGTTAACTTCAAACTTATTGATATCTGATACTAAATCAGTACACCAGTAAATATAATCCGGACGTGCTGCGATAACAACGTTTTCAGCTAAAGGCACAAATTGAATTTGAATTCCATTGTAGAAATAAGCTTCAGTTGGTTGACCTAAATTAGTTACAGCGAATAAATCACGGTAAGTAGCAGATACGTTATAAATATTAATTAATTGTTTGTGAGAATAAGGAGCATAAATAAATGGCTTAACTGCACCATTAATAACTCTAGCAGGTATTGCTGCATAAACTTTAGCGTATTCAGTTTGGATATTAGTACTAGATATAGTCGTTCCTAAAACTTTAATTCTAGTTCCTAGAGCGCCACCATTATATATCATTCGGCTCGCTACTCCATCTAGAAGTGAAGCAGAACCTGAAGCAACTAATGCTTGTTCAACTGAACTAACTTGATTCTGAGCAGTACCTGGAGTTAAAGCTGCAACTGCAGTACGTGTAGCACTTGTTGCACCATTCCAAAATTTAGATTGTAAATCTTCAGCAATTAAATTACCATAAGACTTTAATACTACTGAACCAAATTCACTTGATTCAATTTCCCATGCACCTGGCTTCATTGTTCTGTTGAAACGTGAAGAACGTAAAGCATTAGGATCAAATTCTTGGTAGTACATTATTTTAGTTGGAGTAATCAAAGTATCAACTAATCCAAAAGTTCCTGATGAAGAAGGAGCACCACTTGCAAAAGCTTGAGCTGTTACGGTGTTATCATTTTCGGTGAAGATTGTGTCTGATTTTATATCAGTTGCTAAAGTTACTAAGTTTTTATTTACAGTATCATTTGCGAATAAAATCTCTTCAATTATCGGTTCTACGGATTTTCCGCGGATGTCAACGATGGTAGCTGAAATTGCCATATTTTTTTAGTTTTAAATTGTTAGTTATTAATTATTTTGTTAGTCTAAATTTTTCTAAAGAACTTAATTCTTCCCAATTTTTAGAAACCTTAGTTTCATTTTGTATTGGTGTGTTTAAAATTTCGTTTACTACTTTGTTAAGTAAAACAACTTGTTTTTTCAAACTAGATATTTGACTTTCTAAAGATACTTGCATGTTACTCATTTGAGTTTTCATATCGGGCATCTTTAATTCTGGAGCAACTACTTCAGGTAACTCAGGAGCTTCTTCTGCTTTACTAGCTATCTCAGCTACTACTCCACTTGCAATAGTTACGATGTTACCATCTTCCATTGTGTATTCGCCATCCATTACTGGACTAGCTGTTCCACTTGTAATATCCATTATTGCAGTTCCGATAACTAATTCACCATCGTATGCGAATACTAAACCATCAACTGTTTTAGCTTCTTTCATTTTAACTTCAGGAGTTTGCTCAGTACTTGGTTTCTTTTCGTCAGTTGGCATTGTAGATGGTGCAGCAACTGGATTAAGACCTTCTAAGGCCACACGTTCATCAACACTAAGTTTAGTAATGATAAAGTCTTTAATTTTTGAGATAACATTTGTTTCCATATTTATATAACGTTTAAAGTTTTTAAATTGTTTATTATTTTTATTACTTGTTCATCTGACATAGTTACTTTATTGACTTCAGCTGTTTTAAATAAGCCATCAATCGAAACACCGTTAACTTCACCCGACTTAATTTTTGTCCATACATCATCCGATTCAACCTTGCCCGTAAGAAACCAAGTTCCTTCTGGCAATCCTTCGAAGCCTTTTGCTGTTGCAAATCTTTCATTATTTAATAATACTGATTCAAAAAATGTAACCCCTTCTATTAATTTACTTGAATGCTCAATATCTACAGCACTTGATAAATTATCTTTAACCCATTTCTGCTCTACTAATTCAATCGTTTCTTTATCGAACATCAAGTTAAATTCCTCACCAGCTATATTCCGATAAATTAATTGATTTGGTATAAGTACAGGTGTAAATATAATTCTTTTGTCTTCGTTTTGAATTGCTAATTTGATTTCAGATTGTTTGTTGAACTTAATCCAATTTATTTGAATTGCTGGATCACTTACTAAACTAACTGTCTTTAATCCCATTTCGGAATCTTCGACATCTATTATTGCTTTCTTAATTGGTAATTCCATAATGTAATAACGTTTAAATTTTAAATATTGTTTATCCGTATGTTGATTCCGATACTAATTTGTTTACTCTATTTGTAGTGCTTCGGTTTTCAGTTTCTACAACGTATGCTTTAACTGGTGCAAAGTTATTATTTTGATTACCACTAAACGTAGTTGATTGCCCTTGACCTGGTCCATATATTGCTGGAGCTTGACTTGTTGTTGATGGAATACTTACAGCCGATTCAGGACTTGTAGCTGGAGCACTAGCTCCACCCTCAAATTGTGCCGCCCCTATCTTTGCTAAGTTAGCTGCTGTTGTAATTGCTGAAGCTGCTAATAAGATACCAGTTGAAATACCAAAGTCAGCTTTTGGAGTTGTCGCTATAATATTAGATATTGCCATATACCCATCCATTCCAACTTTTGCTAAGTTAAATGCTTTTTGAATATTGAATTGTTTACGAGCTAAAGCTTCTTCTTTTGCTGCATCACCTTTAACCTTTGCTGATTTAATAGTAAAATATATATCTGATAATCCCTGAGCTGCCTGTAATCCATTTTTAACATTCTCAAAACCTTGTTTTATTTCATCTTGTTTTATTTTTTTAGTTTCGGCTGCAATCTTTTTTTCTAATGCTATTTTATCTTTGTAGTATTTATTATCAATGTCAAGTTTGTTAGTACCTAATAATTCAGTGTTTTCAATATTTATTTGATAAACTTTGTCAAGAAGTTCCTGTTCTTTTTGTAACTTAAGTAAATCGTTATTTTCTATTTTCTCTAATTGTAATTGATAACCACTCTCTAAATTTGATAATTGTAAAGCTATTTTTTTCTTTTCATCAGCTTCAATTATTGCTATATCTTTATCCGCTTTTGCTTGTCTTTTAATTTCATCTTCTTTTTCTTTCGCATCTTGTTTAACTTTATAATCTTTTTGTATTTGTAATATATTATCTTGTAAAGTTATTTCAGCTTGAGCTAATGCTTTATTTTTTGTTGCTTTACTTGCACTACTTTTATTTATATCTTCTATTAATTTATTATTTTCAAATTGTGCTTTTGCAATAGATTGTGTTTGTTCACTTTTTAAAGACCTTACATATGATTGCTCTTTTGCATTTTCTAAATCAGCTAATAACTTTTTTTCATCTGCAGCTCTTTTATCATTATATGATTTATTTTTTTCTGCTTTATCTTTTAATGCAGCAGCATTTTCAGTTATATCAATTCTTTTTAATTCTTTTTCTTTTTGAGCTATTTCAATATTTAACTTTAATTGATCTTGAAATTTTAAATTTCCATCTTGAGATATCTTAGTAACTTTTAAATTTTCTAATTCTAACTGTATTGATTCTCTTTTTAATTTATTTATTTCTTTTAAATTATCTCCACCCTTAGCTTCTAAATCTTTTATTTTTTCAGTGTTTTTAAGAACATCTATTTGTTTTGCAACATAATCTTTATTACTTGTAATTATTTCATTAGTTAAATTTTTTTGCTTTTCCATAGCAGTATTTAACTCCTCTACACTTTTAGTTTGTTCTTTTGTAGCTCCTGTTAAATCATCATAAAGTTCAATTACTTTATCAAAATTATCATATAAATATTTTAAACCTTCAATTAATAAAAATATTGGAATAGCACCCATTGCAGAACCAATACCTTTGAACCCTGTTTTAATTTTATCAAAATCAAAAGTTCCTAAACCTTCACCTAATAATCTAAATGAAGATGTTAATCTTTCAACTCCACTACCTTTTAAACTTTTGGTAGAATCATTTAAGTCCTCAACTTTATCTTTTAATCCAGCTAATTTTTGACCAGCTTTTGTTGCTTCAATAGAACCTTCGCCAAACTTAGAAGTCATTGCTATCTGCTCATCTTTGGCTGCCTTAATCGCTGTTTTTAAATCTTTAAAAGAACTGATTGATTTTTCAGCTCCCTTAACCTCGACTTCTATTCCTATTTTCTCCGTTGCCATAATTATATTATAAAGATGTTAGTTGTATTTGATTTAATTTTTAAAACATTATATTGAGATGTTATTATTGTTTGTGGTAAAGCTGCTCCGTTAAGTGTTTCTGATGCTGCTCCGTATATTTTTACTAGGTTAGCACTTGAATCCATTCTAAAGAATGTAAACTCATAATCAACAAACAAAGAAGCATTAACAGTTATATTAATATTATTATCAGTAGCATTTACCCAAAAGAATGAACAAGTTCCATCAATGGTATAATTACTTGTTATAATTACTGACTTCTTTACTACTTGACTTGTATTTATTTTAGCTAAATAAGTTCCACTTGAATTATCTATTGTAATGGCATCCGATAAGTTAATCCCACCACTTGTTATTGTGCTATTGGCTGTTAAATTAACGCCTGTAAAATTACTTACTGATGAAGGTATTACTACACTATTTGAGTTCGTTAAAGTAACATTGTTAGAACCTGAAGCTATATAGTTTGCATCCCCTCCAATTATATTACTATTATAACCTAAGTTATTATTATTGCCACTTCCTGAACTTCTATTTTGCATTTGAAATACAAGACTATCACCACCTAAACTATCACCTGGTAAACTAATATTACTAGGAGCAAATACTTGATAATCGGTTAACTTTAATAGTTCGACCATTGTACTTTGTGGTTTCATAAAGTTGTAATCCTTTATCGCATTAACTACATAATAACCATCGTCCCAAACTATATTTCTAAAATCAAAGTTCTTAATATCGTAAGCACTTAAATTATAATACCGTCTTTCAATCTTTGAGTTCTTATCAGTTAACTGATTTATCATTTTTGAATAAAACCTGTTATACAAATTGTTATTAGTATAAGTTGCTTGAGGATAATTATAATAAACTTCTTTTGGAGTATCCCAATTTAAAGTTAAAGTAGGGTTATAAGGATTATCGCAATCCCCAGCAAACGGATAAGTAGAATAAGTTGTTACTGTATTACCATTTGACCTCCATAGATTCCAACTGCCATAGCTTAAAGAAATTAATCCTCCATAATAAAGAGATCGTATGTTTGCTCCAGTTGGTTTTATTGCACCTGATTCAATTTTATAAATACTTGGTATGACTAAACCATTTACATAATTACCTATTATTGGAGTACCCGAATAAATTACACTTACATCTTTTGTTTGATTAATAAAATCATTATCGACATACTCTATATGTTTACCGAAACTTTCTTTGTAATCATTTTGATATTTGTCATTATAATAATCTGAATCTTCTTTGTATTCTAATTCATATCGTAAAAAATCTAATTCTCCTATTGGCAACACTTCACGCTTCATAGAATAATCACGCTTATCGGACCAGTCTATTGAGCCACTATAAAAGTTTTCCCTATCTTCAATAAAGTAATTATATTCATTTGTCTTATCCTGAACCATATAAAGATTATGCAATTTAAACTCCGACATTAACCAGTCTATTTGTTTAATATTAATCGGTAATACTTTGTTTAAATCGACTAAATCATCTTCATCAATATTTGTATTTACATAATTTCCCGAGAAGAATGTTTTTGCACTTTTAACCCTTGCCCTTACTTGAGCTGAACTTGCAGCAATAGGATTATATAAAGGTCCAACATCAAAAAAAGCAAATTCTAAATTCCAACCGATATCAACTTTAACATCTAATCCTCCATATAAAGCAAATGCTGGTAAAGATATTTTACGTTCTATATTTCCGATACTTAAAGGATAAAAAGCATTAGGGTCAAAAGCAACAAATGGATTAAATACAAATTCTTCATAAGCAACAACAACGTTATTAACTCTTATATTATAAAATATTTTTCTATTATTACCTAAAAAAGATACATAAGTTGGCGAACCCGAACCCGTATATAATACATCTAAATCTAAATTTATAACCGCTTCTATATTATAATTAACATATTTAAAAGCTGCATAAGTATTTGTGAACTTACCATTAGCAGAATTATATTTACCCGCAGCATTGTTATAAGGTGAAGATGTAGCATTAAATAAAATAGTATTTGTTGTTGGTGTGAATTGATTCCACGAACTTGATGCTCCTGAATAAGCTGCATTGTAAGGACCAACAGTAAAATCACTTGACCTTCCAACGTAAAATTGATTGTCTATTAATTGCTGTGCTGTTTTTTCAAACTTATCGCCACTTGTTGGAATAATTTGACTTTTGTAAAAAGCTGAATTAAAAAATGTAGATGTATAAGAATATCCAGCATCGGCAAATATTTTATCTAATATAGTCTTTTTATATAATGCTGGTCTAAAGTATTTAATCTCAAAATCCCTTTCAGCAACTGGAAGTGTATTACCCGAACTTGGCATTACTTGATTTCCATAATCTATTAAAGGATAAACATATCCATTACCTAATGCAAATGCAACAGGCGAACCAGCTACTTGTATTGATGTGGCCCAGCTATTAGTTACGTTGTTAAAAGTTAGATTGTGATTATAAGTACTAAAATTTAAACAGTTAGTAAACGAGGTATCTTCGGGATTCGATAATAACTTATCTCCTATCTTTGTAAATACGTTTCCAATAGTTCCTTTACAGCTACATTCGTAAACCACTTCACCGCTTGAATCATCAACGTTAATTTTGATTAGTTGTAAATCACCTTTAAACTGAAGTACGCTATTAACATAATAATATATGTCACATTTCTTATTAGGATTAAAATAATTTAAACTAATGTTTGACTTCCATATTAACTCAAAGAATTTATTAATATCCTTAGTTCCTGGGAATGTTATTGTCTTTGAAAAACTTGCATTCTTTTTATCAGGATTACGTATGTCCGATATTAAAAAGTTAAAGCTAATAGGAATCTCATCAATATAACTAACATCGTATTCAATAGGAGTTGCATCTTGAGTATATAATAAAATCTTTATATCGTTCATTATCCTTTTTGTCTTTGGTTATTGTGAGTAAATAATAAATCAAAAGTTAAGTTTCTTAGCTTATCGTTATTCTTAGATACATAAGTTCCATTAGTTACCTTTACCGAAGCATAACCCTGAGCAGTTCCTAAATCTAACTTAACATCGGGAGAACTAAACAAATCTTTATACTTTAATAATTCTGCCTTAGTAACCCAGTCGCTATTTAACTTTAATCCATTTTGAACGTTTACAATAGTTGGTTGTTCTACAGCTACCGAATAATCTAAAGTCATTACATTACTTACATTAGTCCAAGGTGAACGTTTAAAAGTAGTGCTAGTCTTTGTAGAGTTTAATTCAGCTACCTTGCTACAATGTAAAGTTTCATAAGCTCCCGTTGTTGATAAGTAGTGAAGTGTATAAACATCAAATCTTGGACTGCATTTTATTGTATATCTTTTAATTTTGAATGGAGCAGTTTCTGAATTTATCTCAGCCATTATATCGTAATATTCAACACCTACTAAGTAACTTGCATTAATACCATCTATGCCCTTTTTACCCACATCAATACAAACCATATTAGTTCGATAAGTTCCTGTACTTACACTATTTGTTATCGTATAAGTATTTAAAACAGATCCCGCAGCATTATAAGTTCTTAAATATATTTTAGGTAAATCAGTTTGCCCTTCTAAAACCATCCAATATAAAAAGTTACTTCTATTATTAAACGTGTAGTCGTCTGCTAAGTCCGATAACAAAACAGGATAATTAAGATTAGGATTTGTACTTAAATCCCAAGTGTAATTCTTACTGTTGTATTGCGAAAACGTAAGCATTTCTAAACTACCATTCCATACATTATACTCAATATCAGTTCCTGAAGTAATTGTGCCAGGTAGTGGCGAACCATAAATCTCACCGATATTCACTCGTATCCTTCTAATACTTGTATTTTGTTGAAACCCATAAACATTAACAGGAATGTAATTAGTCATTAGTAGTTCACTAAACTTTGAAGCATCAAATTGAAGCTTGCCACTAGGATTAGGTAAGAATTTTTCGGTTACACTATAACCACTTAATATATCAGTTACTACTATATAATATTTAAAGTTAGCTGCTGCTGTTTGTGAACTCGAAGCCACGAACCATTGATTATTATAACAAGGTACATAACCGTAATATAATGCATCCGTTGGTTTACTAAGTATTGTTATCGCCATATCTATTTGTCTTTAAAACTATTTCTATATCTTTTTTCATTGCTAATCTTATATCAGTTGCTAATTTTTCTTGCCTTCCATCTTCCAATACCGAACTTAAAAACTGATTACCTTGATAACCTTTGTTCTTTAATTTACGTCTTACTAAAAAGTCCATTGCTTTTACAGCATCGGCAAACTTCATTTTCTTTAATACTTTCTTTTTTCTTGTACTTGTATTTTTAGCTTGATTTGCTAATCGGTCCGATAAGTTCTTGTTTTGAAATCCTGGTATTAAGTTTCTAGATTTAATCCATTTATCAATCTTTGCATCTTGACTTACTCCAGCAGCCTTTCTACCACTATCTACAGCTTCCCAATAATCATTTAAATAAACGTTTAATTTAATGCCCTCAGATGAATCTACTATTAAGTATTTAATTGAAGCACTTAAAGCACTATCACCAGGATTAGATGAACCG
>Ga0114971_10000535_pt1 | contig 24574 bp, 3 predicted proteins | sample M_140625_MF_Meta_FD_87320 | JGI IMG/M metagenome (GOLD analysis project Ga0114971, IMG submission 87320) | Freshwater microbial communities from Lake Montjoie, Canada to study carbon cycling - M_140625_MF_MetaG | ecosystem: Environmental > Aquatic > Freshwater > Lake | place: Lake Montjoie...
AAGTTAAATACATCATTTTAAGCATTTTAACACTTCTTTTTCTTTCTAATCTGTTTTCGAGAATTAGAACGTTCAATATTAAAAAGAAAAATACCTTACTCGAAAATACAATTCAAGAAAAAACCAAGGAAATTCAAGAAATCAATGTGCAACTCTTGAGTAAGGTTAAACAATTGACAGAGCTTAACAACGAAAATACAACTTATATCAGTGTGATAAATCACGATATTTTTGCTCCCATTAAATACATCAATATCATTGGCGATATGATTCACAGCAATAGTGGAAAAATTCAAAAAAATGATGTTTTACAGCAGTTCAATCAAATTATTAATTCAACGAAGCGATTGGAGGTATTATGTTCAAATATTTTAAATTATATCAATTCAAGCACCCACATTTCCGATGGGATTTCTGAAATAAATCTATACAAACTGATTGAGGACCTTAAGAATTTTTTAGAAATTGGATTAAAAATCAATAATAATCAGTTTCAAAATAATATTCCTATTGATAAAACTATAATAATCAATAGAGATGCTATAAATATTATCCTCACAAATATTTTAAGCAATGCTAACCGTTTTACCAAGAATGGAAATATCGTAATTAATTATAAAATTACAGACAATCTTGAGAGTATCATAATTCAAGACAATGGAATAGGAATGGACCATGAAACCTTAGAGAAAATTAGGAACAAAACAATAATTGTATCTAACCGAAATGCCATAGAATATCAGAGTTATGGAATTGGCTATACCCTTATCTATAAAATGCTCAGCATTATAGATGGTGCGTTTGAAATTCAATCAGAAAAAGATAAAGGCACAAGGATTAAAATCATATTTAATAAAATAAAAAAGGGTGGATAAATCCACCCATTTCCAAACAAAAATTGACTATAAAAAAAAATTAATCAATCATTCTAAATTCAGTTCTTCTATTTAACTGATGCATTTTTTCTTCGCATTCTTTATCATTACCACAATCATTTACTAAACCGGCTTCACCATAACCAGCATAGATTAAGCGATTGGCTTTAATTCCATGTTTCACTAAATATTTAAAGGTAGCTTTGGCTCTTTTTTCTGACAATTGTTTGTTATAATTATCAGAAGCTCTAGAATCAGTAAAAGCTCTAAGCTCAAGTTTCACATTAGGAAAAGCAGTTAACATTAAAATGGTTGAATCTAGTGTTAGGGCAGCATCTTTTCTGATTGAAAATTTATCTAAATCAAAATAAATTGGCTTCAAGTCAGGGTATTTATGATTGGGTCTATAGGATTTATTTCTAATCAAATTAACAGTGCCAAGATCCAACAAACCTAAATCATTGCTTTTAACACTATCCAAACGCTTTAAAACAGGTTCAAATCCGGGTTGATTTAATGACATGGAAATATCAAACAGAGAATCATTAGTAAAATGTCCAAGAATTATTTGAATAGAATCACCAGTCACCGAAAAATTAGAAACAATGCCAGATTTGATATTGGTAATAGTCATTGAAATTTTCGGATTATTCAAAGACTCACCTGAGATTGAATCCACTACATTATAGGAAATTTTAGATTTTGTAGGTTTGCCCCAAGAATTATTTGAATTATTAGCCAAAGCCTCTACATAAACTACATTTGATGGTTTTGAAATTGCAAAACGCATAATATCATCTTTTGCAAAACCATTAACCCTATTGGAAGAAAGATAACCAATTGAATCATTTACAAAGAAAATGCCGTAGTCATCCCATTGTGAATTCAAGGCTGGTATTTGAATAATCCTATTTTTATCAAATTGAAAAATATCGTATCCCCCCTTTCCTTTTATTCCATTAGAAGAAAAATATAATTTATTCTTATACATTGAAGGGAACACTTCATTTAAATCAGTATTGATATTTGGACCTAAGTTAATAGGCTCAGCCCAAGAACCATTTCCAAGATATTTCATTGAATAAATATCAAAACCTCCTAAACCACCGGATAAATTAGAAGAAAAATATAATGTTCGCAAAGAATCATCAAAATAAGGATGTTGAACAGAATAATTCAAATTATTTACCGGCAAAGGTGCGAGTTTCGACCACCCTTTTTCAGATTTAAGTGAAAAGAAAATACCCATTGGCATAGTTCCAGAATTGGTTTCAATATTTCTTGTGATAAAAAACAAACCAGAAACTGTAGAAATATACACTGGACCATCATGTACGGTAGTATTGATATTAGAAGGAAGTTTTTTAGCCAACTTTCCTTTAATATCTTGAACATTACAACCATTTGCAAAAAATACGTCATAATAAGGTTGATCGTTATATCCGTAATTACCCAACTCTCCATTTACGGAAGTCCTACTCGAAGTAAATAAAACCCCATCTTCAAAACCCACAGGGCATAAATCTTCAAAATCCAAACTATTAAAACACGCTGATTGAACGATGTATTCTGTTTCATTTTTAGACAAATCAGATACAAAACCTTTCACTTTTAATTTTTTAAACAACTCAGCATATTCAAGATCAAATCTCGTTAAACTACCATCATCTAAAATTGAAATACAAGTTCTGAAAGCTTGTAAATCATAATGTTCTTGAATTAAATTTTTCCTAGAAAGCAATAAATAATTTTCATATGTTTTTCTATACTCACCTTGGTTAAATAAAACTCTCGTGTATTGAACAAAATCTTCTACTTTACCGGTATCCAGTACTTTGGAGTAAGCCTTAGCTGCTGAATAATAATCCATTTTATCTTGATAAGGCTTTGCAACCTTATTCCATTGAGAAAATAAACTATTCGATATGATGGCAAAAAAGCCAATAAATAAATAACGCATTTTAATTGAAATATCTTGGTGTTAAAATTCTCTTGTTTGAATAATCTTTGATTGCAAAACGCAGAGCTACTTCATGTGTCATATATGAAACCCTGCGAATGTCTGAAATTGGGTATTCGTATGAATATCCCGCGTATAAGCCTGAATTGAATTTATATCCAAATAAAAGTCCCACAGCATCATCCTTTCTATAAATCAGACCTAAATCAATTACATTTTTAAATGTGGCTGTTGCATTGATATCAAAACTTAAAGGAGCATCAACTGACATATTTGCAATAAAGCTTGGGCGCAAAACTATTTCTCTATTAAGGTTATAAATGTAACCCCCATAAACAAAGGAATGTTGCACATCTTTATAGGATGAAACGTCTTTAATACTTCCATAAGAGTATTTCAATAATCGGGGCATAGAAAATCCAACAAAATATTTTGGATTAATCAACACAAACCCTAAACCAGGATTTACTCTAAAACCGCTATTCAGATTTGTTTTGAAGGACTCGTCTACTTTATCTACCAAATTCCTTGATGTTAAATCAACTCTATGATTAATTACACTTAATCTTAAACCTGCAGAAATTTTAGTTTTTCTAGAAATAGGAATTTGATAGGCATAATCAGTAGCAAGATAAAAATCTGAAACTGGTCCAATATTGTCTGAAACAATATTAACCCCAAAGCCTAAATTTTGTCTTACTGGCAAATTAAATGACAAGCTGTGCGTTTTAGGAGCGCCATCAATGGCGGTCCACTGCCACCTCGACAATAAAGACACATCAGAAGTTCTATTTGCTCCTGCCTGAGCTGGATTTACAACTAAGGCATTAAATCTATACATTCCATACATTGGTTCAATTTGAGCTTGAACAAAATTGTTCAAGCTCAATAAACCAGCGATAGCTAATAATACTTTTTTCATTTTACTTATTTAATTCTATTAATATAAATGTTACCAGAACGAGGTGTTGAACCATCTCCCAAATCAATAATATAGAAGTATGTACCATCTGGAACTCTACCATCGGACTCTAATAACCCAAAGGCTTTATTCGTGGTACCATCCCACTGATTTTGATAACCAATTGTTTCGAAAACAATGTTCCCCCATCTATTAAATATTTTCACAGAATTGTTTTTATAGGCTTCGATACCTGGTATAACAAATTTGTCATTGGCACCATCACCATTTGGTGAGAATCCATCAGGAATCACAGGCTCACAGGCGTCTGAATCCAAATTATTTGGAATTCCATCACCATCACAATCACCTTTAAATTCTTTTTGATCTAGTACACCATCGTTATCGCTGTCCAAATCTTGAAAATCTGGAGTTCCATCACCATCAGTATCCAGTGGATTTTTAGGATCAGATCCACCTTCTTGAGAATCTGGCAATCCATCATTATCACTGTCCGAATCCAAAATATCTGGAGTTCCATCGCCATCAGTATCAACAGGATTTTTAGGATCAGGACCTACCTCTAATTCGTCATTAATTCCATCGTTGTCGGAATCAATATCTCTATAATCTGGTGTTCCATCGCCATCAGTATCAACAGGATTTTTAGGATCTTTTCCGGCTTCTTGACTATCTAACAAGCCATCACCATCAGAATCTAATTCACGGAAATCATAAATACCATCTCCATCGGAATCAAGTGGATTATTTCCATCAGTACCTTTTTCAATTAAATCAGAAATACCGTCGTTATCTGAATCTAAATCAAGATAATCTGGAGTTCCATCTCCATCAGTATCTACTGGTGAGTTACCATTGATACCTTTTTCAATTGTATCTGGAATGCCATCATTATCTGAATCTAAATCAAGATAATCTGGCGTTCCATCGGCATCGGTATCAACAGGAGTTGATGAAGGCCCTTTCTCAATTGAATCTGGAATACCATCACCGTCTGAATCTAGATCTCTCCAATTACCTTTTCCATCGCCATCTTTGTCTGTTGACCCTTCAATTGAATCTAGAATACCATCATTATCTGAATCCAAATCTCTCCAATCAGCGGTACCATCGCCATCTGTATCAACATTTCCTTCAAGTGAATCATTAATTCCATCATTATCTGAATCTGTATCTAAATAATCTGGTTTTCCATCGCCATCAGTATCCACTGTTCCTTCTATTGCATCTGAAATTCCATCGCCATCAGAATCTAAGTCTTTATAGTCAGGGGTTCCATCGCTATCTGTATCAACCTCAGATCCAGTAGTTGAACCTTTCTCAGTTGCATCTGAAATTCCATCGCCGTCTGAATCCAAATCTCTAAAGTCAGCAACTCCATCATTATCTGTATCGGTTGCTCCTTCATGAGAATCTAAAATACCATCGTTATCAGAATCTAAATCTTGATAATCTGGTGTTCCATCTGAATCGGTATCAAGCGGATTTGCACCTTGACCTTTTTCAATGTTATCTGAAATTCCATCACCATCCGAATCAATATCCAAATAATCTGGCGTTCCGTCTGCGTCGGTATCAATTGGTTTTGTTGGATCAGAGCCGGCTTCAATACTATCTGAAATACCATCGTTATCAGAATCTTTATCTAAATAATCTGGTGTTCCATCAGCATCTGAGTCAACAAGAGTTGAACCAGAACCTTTTTCAACTGAATCAGGAATTCCATCTCCATCAGAATCAACATCTTGATAATTTGGTTTACCATCACCATCTGAATCAACTGTTCCCTCAGTGGCATCTGATATGCCATCGTTGTCTGAATCTAGATCACGATAATCCGCTATTCCATCGCCATCGGTATCTACAGGACTATTCGGATTCAAACCAGCTTCTATATTGTCAAGAATTCCATCATTATCAGAATCTAAATCTAAATAATCTGGTTTTCCATCGCCATCGGTATCAACTGGATTTGAACTTGTTCCTTTTTCAATAGAATCAGGAATGCCATCACCATCGGAATCAATATCCTGATAATTTGGTTTTCCATCGCCATCTGTATCTAGCGTTCCTTCATTAGCATCAGAAATACCATCACTGTCTGAATCTAAATCTCTAAAATCTGCCACACCATCACCATCTGTGTCAACAGGAGTGGAACCTGCACCTTTTTCTGTTGCGTCAAGAATACCGTCATTATCAGAATCTAAATCTAAATAGTCTGGTTTGCCATCGGCATCAGTATCGGTTGTTCCTTCAATTTTATCTGAAATTCCATCATTATCCGAATCGCTGTCTAAATAATCTGGAATGCTGTCACCATCAGTATCAACAGGTGTTAATCCCGACCCTTTTTCAATGGCATCTGAAATACCATCATTATCAGAATCAACATCTTTGTAGTTTGGTATTCCATCACCGTCAGTATCTTTAACTCCTTCAGTTTTATCGAGAATACCATCATTATCTGAATCAAGATCAATATAATCTGGGGTTCCATCGGCATCAGTATCTATTGGTTTAGCAGGATTTGAACCAGCTTCAATTGCATCAGAAATACCATCATTATCAGAATCGGTATCTAAGTAATCTGGAGTTCCATCAGCATCGGTATCAACTGGCTTAGCACCAATACCTTTTTCAATTGAATCTAGAATGCCATCATTATCAGAATCCGTATCTTGATAATTTGGTTTACCATCGCCATCGGTATCAACAGTACCTTCAATTGAATCATCAATTCCATCATTATCAGAATCAAGATCTAGATAATCTGGTTTACCATCCGCGTCGGTATCTATCGGTGTTGAGCCAGAACCTTTTTCTGTTGCATCAGAAATTCCATCTCCATCTGAATCGGTATCTAAATAATCTGGTTTACCATCTGCATCTGTATCAATAGGAATTGAACCTGAGCCTTTTTCAATTGAGTCTAAAATTCCATCATTATCTGAATCAAGATCTAAATAATCTGGAGTTCCATCGGCGTCAGTATCAACAGGCGTTGATACTGATCCTTTTTCAATAGAATCATTTATTCCATCACCATCTGAATCGGTATCTAAGTAATTTGGTTTACCATCGCCATCTATATCAACAGTACCTTCAATAGCATCTAAAATTCCGTCACCATCAGAATCTGTATCCAAATAGTTTGGTTTACCATCTCCATCGGTATCTGTAACTCCTTCAGTCTTATCCAAAATACCATCTCCATCAGAATCAACATCCACATAGTTAGGCTTACCATCTCCATCCGTATCGACAGTACCTTCAGTTGCATCTGAAATTCCATCACCATCCGAATCGGTATCTAAGTAATCAGGTTTGCCATCGCCGTCGGTATCAACTGGAGTTGTACCTGAACCTTTTTCAACAGAATCATTTATTCCGTCGTTATCAGAATCTTTATCTAAATAATCTGGAGTTCCATCGCCATCAGTATCAACTGGGGTTGCACCCGAGCCTTTCTCTATACTATCGGAAATTCCATCACCGTCTGAATCGGTATCTAAATAATTCGGTTTACCATCGCCATCGGTATCAGTTACCCCTTCAGTTTTGTCAGGAATACCATCCCCATCTGAATCCGTATCTCTATAGTTAGGAATGCCATCCGCATCTGTATCTGTTGTACCTTCTGTTGCGTCAGAAATTCCGTCACCATCAGAATCGGTATCTTTATAATCTGGAGTTCCATCACCATCTGTATCGACAGGAGTGGCACCAGAACCTTTTTCAAATGAATCAAGAATTCCATCTCCATCAGAATCAGTATCTATATAGTCAGGTTTTCCATCGCTATCGGTATCTGTTGTTCCTTCTATTTTATCTGAGATACCATCATTATCTGAATCCGTATCTAAGTAATCTGGAGTTCCATCTGAATCTGAATCTAAAGGAGTTGAACCTGATCCCTTTTCAATAGAATCTAAAATTCCATCTCCATCAGAGTCGGTATCCAAATAATTTGGCTTACCATCACCATCAGTATCAGTAATTCCCTCTAATGCATCCGTAATTCCATCATTATCAGAATCTAAATCTAAATAATTTGGTTTACCGTCACCGTCTGTATCTACAGTTCCTTCAGTTGCATCTGAAATTCCATCGCCATCAGAATCCGTATCTAAATAGTTTGGTTTACCATCACTATCTGTGTCGGTAGTGCCTTCAATTGCATCTGTAATACCATCACCATCTGAATCTGTATCCAAGTAATTAGGCTTACCATCTCCATCAGCATCAGCGGTTCCTTCCGCACTATCTAAAATACTGTCACCATCTGAATCGGTATCTAAGTAGTTGGGTTTGCCATCGCCATCGGTATCAGTTAAACCTTCAGTAGCATCAGAAATTCCATCACCATCAGAATCGGTATCTAAGTAGTTTGGTTTACCGTCACCATCTGTGTCAGTTGTTCCCTCAATAGCATCAGAAATACCATCACCATCACTATCTGTATCTATGTAGTTTGGTTTACCATCGCCATCGGTATCGGTAATTCCTTCAGTTTTATCTAAGATACCATCACCATCACTATCGGTATCAAGATAATTTGGTTTACCATCGCCATCTGTATCGGTAATACCTTCAATTTTGTCGGAAATTCCATCACCATCTGAATCCGTATCCAAATAATTAGGGATTCCATCACCATCGGCATCACCTGTACCTTCTGTTGCATCAGAAATACCATCATTATCTGAGTCAGGATCTAAGTAATCTGGAATACCATCACCATCGGCATCACCTGTACCTTCAGCTGCATCAGATAAACCATCACCATCTGAATCTGTATCTAAATAATTTGGTTTGCCATCCCCATCGGTATCGGTTGTTCCTTCAGTAGCATCTGAAATTCCATCACCATCTGAATCAGTATCAAGGTAATTGGGTTTACCATCGCCGTCTGTATCGGTTGTGCCTTCAATTTTATCAGTAATTCCATCACCATCAGAATCGGTATCTTTATAATTCGGGATACCATCACCATCTGTGTCTGTTGTACCTTCAGTTGAATCTAATATACCATCGCCATCTGAATCCGTATCCAAATAGTTTGGTTTACCATCGCCGTCTGTATCGGTAGTTCCTTCTGTAGCATCAGAAATTCCGTCCCCATCTGAATCTGTATCTAAATAGTTTGGTTTACCATCGCCATCTGTATCGGTAGTTCCTTCTGTAGCATCAGAAATTCCATCACCATCAGAGTCAATATCTTTAAAGTCTGGTGTACCATCACCATCGGTATCAACTGGAGTGGTTCCGCTTCCTTTTTCTACAGAATCTAGAATACCATCACCGTCAGAATCCAAATCGCGAAAATCAGGAATTCCATCTCCGTCGGTATCTGTAGGAGTTGTTCCTGTACCTTTTTCATCTTTATCAAGTATACCATCATTATCAGAGTCTAAATCCAAATAATCAGGAGTACCATCTTTATCGGTATCAACTGGAGTTGTACCCGTACCTTTTTCATCCTTATCAGAAATACCATCTCCATCTGAATCAGTATCTAAATAGTTTGGTTTACCATCGCCGTCGGTGTCAGTCACACCTTCAGTTGCATCAGAAATACCGTCACCATCTGAATCCGTATCTAAATAATTTGGTTTACCATCGCCGTCGCTATCAGTAGTTCCCTCAGTTGCATCTGAGATACCATCTCCATCAGAATCCGTATCCAAATAATTTGGTTTACCATCGCCATCAGTATCCGTTGTTCCTTCGGTTGCATCTGAAATTCCGTCGCCATCTGAATCCGTATCTTGGAAATTTGGTTTACCATCGCCATCTGTATCGGTTGATCCCTCTGTAGCATCAATTATACCATCACCATCTGAATCTAAATCTTTATAATCTGGTGTTCCATCGGCATCCGTATCTACTGGAGTAGTGCCAGAACCTTTTTCTATGGAATCAGAAATACCATCGTTATCAGAATCCGTATCTATATAATCTGGTTTACCATCACCATCAGTGTCAACAGGTGTTGTTCCAGAACCTTTTTCTATGGCATCAGAAATACCATCGTTATCTGAATCCGTATCTAAATAATTTGGTTTACCATCACCGTCGGGATCATTTACACCTTCAGTAGCATCCGAAATACCATCGCCATCTGAATCTGTATCCAAATAATTCGGTTTACCATCCCCATCTGTATCAGTTGTTCCCTCTGTTGAATCCAAAATACCATCCCCATCTGAATCAGTATCTAAATAGTTCGGCTTGCCATCTCCGTCGGTATCAGTTGTTCCTTCCACAGAATCCAAAATACCATCACCATCTGAATCTGTATCCAAATAATTTGGCTTGCCATCGCCATCTGAATCGGTTGTTCCTTCTGTTGCATCTGAAATTCCGTCGCCATCTGAATCCGTATCTCTAAAATCTGGAGTTCCGTCACCATCGGTATCAAGTGGAGTTGCACCTGAACCTTTTTCAACTGAATCTAAAATACCGTCTCCATCTGAATCAGTATCCCTGAAATCAGGAGTTCCGTCACCATCGGTATCAACCGGAGTTGCACCTGAACCTTTTTCATTTGCATCGGTAATACCATCATTATCTGAATCAGTATCTAGATAATCTGGAGTTCCATCGCTATCAGTGTCAACAGGAGTTGTTCCGCTGCCCTTTTCATTGGCATCTGTAATACCGTCTCCATCTGAATCGGTATCTAAATAGTTTGGCTTACCATCTCCGTCAGTATCAACAATACCTTCAATTTTATCTGAAATTCCATCACCGTCTGAATCGGTATCTAAATAATTCGGTTTACCATCGCCATCAGTGTCGGTTGTACCTTCGGTTGCATCAGATATTCCATCTGCATCTGAATCCAAATCTTTATAATCTGGTGTTCCATCTCCATCGGTATCAACTGGTTTTGTTGGATCTACGCCAGCTTCTGTTGCATCTGAAATTCCATCACCATCTGAATCAGTATCCAAATAATTAGGTTTTCCATCACCATCAGTATCGGTAGTGCCTTCAATTGAATCAGGAATACCATCGCCATCGGAGTCTAAATCTAAATAGTTAGGCTTACCATCACCATCTGTATCAGTTGTTCCTTCAACAGAATCTAAAATACCATCACCATCTGAATCAGTATCTAAATAGTTCGGTTTACCGTCACCATCAGTATCGGTTGTCCCTTCTGTTGAATCTAAAATACCATCACCATCTGAATCGGTATCTAAATAGTTTGGTTTACCATCGCCATCTGAATCAGTAGTACCTTCAGTAGCATCTGAAATGCCATCACCATCTGAATCGGTATCAATATAATTAGGTTTACCATCACCATCAGTATCAGTTGTTCCTTCAGTAGCATCTGAAATTCCATCACCGTCTGAATCGGTATCTTTATAATCTGGGGTTCCATCACCATCCGTATCTACTGGAGTTGCACCAGAACCTTTTTCAACAGAATCCAAAATACCATCACCATCCGAATCGGTATCTTTATAGTTTGGTTTACCATCGCCATCGGTATCAGTAGTACCTTCTGTTGCATCTGAAATTCCATCACCATCTGAATCTAAATCTAAATAATCTGGTTTATTATCTCCATCAGTATCAGTAGAACCTTCTGTGGCATCTGTAATACCATCGCCATCTGAATCGGTATCTATATAGTTTGGTTTACCATCACCATCGGTATCGGTAACACCTTCCATTGAATCGGTAATACCATCACCATCTGAATCTAAATCTTTATAATCAGGGGTTCCATCTCCATCGGTATCAACAGGACTAGTTCCGCTGGCTCCTTTTTCAACAGAGTCAAGTATTCCATCTCCATCGGAATCTAAGTCTAAATAATCAGGCGTTCCATCGCTATCTGTATCAACAGGAGAAGTACCTGAACCTTTTTCAACAGAATCTAAAATACCATCACCGTCTGAGTCAGTATCAACATAGTTTGGTTTAGAATCCGTATCGACATCTGTTGTTCCTTCAACTGCATCTTTAATACCATCACCATCTGAATCTAAATCACGATAGTCTGGTGTTCCATCACCATCTGTATCATTAGGAGTTGTCCCTGAACCGTTTTCAGTAGAATCAGTAATGCCATCATTATCAGAGTCTGTATCTAGATAATCTGGTTTACCATCACCATCTGTATCAACAGGCGTTGTTCCAGATCCTTTTTCAATTGAATCTAAAATACCGTCACCATCTGAGTCCAAATCTTGAAAATCAGGAGTTCCATCGCCATCAGTATCAACTGGTGTTGATCCAGAACCTTTTTCAGTTGCATCCGAAATGCCGTCATTGTCTGAATCGGTTTCACGGAAATCATAAATACCATCTCCATCAGTATCAGCTGGAGAAATACCTGATCCTTTTTCAATTGAATCTAAGATACCATCACCATCCGAATCTAAATCACGGTAATCAGGTGTTCCATCTCCATCAGTATCCACTGGAGTTGTACCCGATCCTTTTTCTATAGCATCAGATATGCCATCACCATCAGAATCTAAATCTAAATAATCTGGAGTTCCATCTGCATCAGTATCAACTGGAGTTGTTCCAGTTCCTTTTTCAATAGCGTCTGAAATACCATCACCATCTGAATCAGTATCAATATAATTTGGTTTACCATCGCCATCAGTATCTGTTGTTCCTTCAATGGCATCTTTAATACCATCGCCATCTGAATCTAAGTCAAGATAGTCAGGTGTTCCATCCGAATCGGTATCAACTGGAGTTGTACCAGAACCTTTTTCAACAGCATCTAAGATACCATCACCATCTGAATCCAAATCTTGAAAATCAGGTGTACCATCTTTATCAGTATCTACCGGTGTTGCACCAGAACCTTTTTCAGTTGCATCAGGTATTCCATCATTATCTGAATCCAAATCTTTATAATCTGGTATACCATCACCATCCGTGTCGTTATTTGGACCCTGTTCATCTTTGTTTTTAATACCGTCACCATCTGAATCATCGTTACCCGTAATATCATAAATTGAAATTTTATTAGAGGTTGCCGAACAACCGCTTGGTGTTGAAACAGTTACAGAATAAGTTCCTGTAGTATCAACAGTTAATGTATCATTCACAACCCCAGTATTCCAAGTATAAGTATAACTTGAATTATATGGAGTAACAGTTAATTGTGTAGTAGTTTGATACAAAGTATCGGAACCTAAATTCACAACTGTTGGTACAGCAATATTATTAACTACGTATAGTGTTTTAATAAATGTATCAGAACAACCCGTAGAAGCAGTTAAAACGAGTGTATCTTTATAAGCACCAATTGCAGTATAAGTATGTGTTGGCGCTGCTATCGTTGCATTCCCTTTATCACCAAAGAAATATTTATATGTATGAGAAGTACTCGCAACTAACGTAGATAAATCAGTATGTACAAAACTATTTCCACTCAAACATTGTGTGTCGTAGTTTACCTTGAATTTAGCCAAAGGACCATCGTTAATTGTAATGGATTTCGTTGAATTTATTTTACAACCTTGTCCTGAAATTGTGGTCAATTTAATTGTATAAGTACCGGCAACTTTGTATTTGTATTTAGGTTCAAACAAATTACTCGTATCGCCATTTCCAAATTCCCACTTGTATCGAGGAGTACCAGAACCTGCAGCAACAGTGCTAGAATTCGTTGTAATTAAATTATTAGAACCTAAACACTGTGCGTTATTATTTATAGTAAATGAAGATGTTGGATCCTTACCTACTTGGATATTCTTATAAGCAGTATCTTTACAACCATTGTTAGAAGTAACAATCAATCTAGTCTTACGTGTACCTAAAGCAGTTGAACCATAAGAATGTGTAGGGTTTTGAACTGTAGAGGTAGTTCCATCATCAAAACTCCATGCATAGCTTAATGTGCCAGAAGTTATTGACGAAGAATCTTTGAAAACAATTGCATCAACAGGTACACAATCCAAAGTATCATTTACACCAAATTTAGCTTTTGGTTTTGCGTAAATAACAAGATTAATTGTATCCGACCAAAGTGTATCGTTGATTGTTTCACCAACTTTTGCGTAATATTTACCTGCGTCAGCGGCTTTCGTTTGTAATATTCTTAATGTAGAATCTGTTTTTCCCGCAAGTTTGGCTCCATCTTTATACCATTGATATTTCCAAGAACTAATTCCTGTAGCTGAAACTTTAACTGCCATTCTCACGCTATCCAAAGAACAAGATGCCCCATTAGCTGGAATAACTTTGATTTTGGGTTTAGGCTTATTACAAACATCAATTGAAATGGTGTCCATATTAGACACGATTCGTTTTTCCGTAAAATCAGATGTGTAGAAAACAACATCTTCTTTTTTAGACATTTGACGTTTGTATTTTACTTTATGCGGTAAATCAGCAGCAGACGCAACAACAAAAGTATCAATAGGTGTATTTCGAGTTAAATCATAAACAATGTATTTATTCGAAGTATTGAAATAGGTAAAATTAACATTAAACGTAAAAATAGTATCAGAACAAGTACCGTTAGACGTAGTAAATTGCTTAATATAACTATCACAAGGTAGGTGAACACCGCTATTTTGATAATCACCAAATAATACATAATTGATAGCAGTTGTATCTTTATCATTTTTTTCTACAGATGATGACAAACCATTATTTCCAAAAGGACCATTGATAGTTCCATCAGTATTTACTGGCTTATTATGACCAGATTCTAAAGCATCAAAACAACCATCACCATCAGAATCTAAATCAAATACATTTGGTTTCCCATCACCATCGGTATCACAATCACGTGTTGCTTTTGATAATTTCACTCCGTCTATGGCAGCATATCTAATATTTGTTGTACTTGCAGGCTCATTTAACAAACCATTGTCAGCAGAAAACAGCAAAACATGTGATGTTTTGGTTGCTGTAAATTCAATTTGATAGTAATTCCAAATTTGTTTACCCTCACCCAAATAAGGCAAGAATGGTGTTCTGAAAGACTCTTTCAAACTACCCGTTATATCGGTATGAATATCCCAAGCAACTTTACCATCATCACCAATTTTGGTACTACCTTCTAGTCCAGCATTTGCGTAGTAGAATGAAATTTTATATTTAGTTCCAACTGCAAGTCCTGAAATTGTTCGTTTAAACGACTCACCGCCAACAGAAATATCACTTGCTCCAACAAAATTACCCGTACTTGGAGAACTTGGCATACCATCGGCATATCCATTTGTTGCAGCAGTTGTTCCAGTTCCTGTTTTAGGTACTGGTGATGTCCATAAATCTGGCGTTCCAACTACATTGATCCATCCTGGTCCAGCAACACCATTTAACAAATTATCCGATCCAGCTTGTCCCTCAAAATCACCATTTGATACCAAATTGGTTAACGGACATTCATTTTCGTCGGTAATACCATCATTGTCATCATCAATATCTAAGTAGTCAATAATTCCATCCTTATCATTATCATCACAAATTTGGATATTCTTATTTTGCCAATAATTTAAGTTTACATAATTGCTTTGGGTATTCATTGAATCGTTTGTTTCAACCAATTCACTGAAACCATTTTTACCAGATTTACCAGGAATGGTATCGACCGTTGACTTTACAAACTTAAAGTGACCTGCTTCAACTACGTCACGACAACCATCACCATCAGAATCAGGATCTAAGCTATCGGGAATACCGTCATTGTCTGTATCACAAGCAACAGAAGTAGATTCTCCCATTTCAATATCTAGAACACGGAATGCATAGTTTTCACCGCCAAAATAACCAGCTAACGGATAATAATTACTGGTAATAATCAATGGTTTTTCTTTGGTAGCATTGCCTGTAACCAATACATTAATAAATTCTTTATTGGTACTCGCATCCAAACCATTGTGTGCGGTGGTAACTGGCTTCAAACTAACCAAAGTATCGCCAGCCTTATATTTTTCTTTTAGATATTTTGGTTGGGGAATACTTGTAACAATTCCCATTCCTGCAGTACCATAATCCCATTTTACACTTCTCGGGTGGAAGAAGAATCTACCATTACCACCCTCTTTCATGAAGATAGATAGATTAATGGCTTTAGAAGAAACTGGTTCAAATTTCGCAGTGAATATCCTTGAAATGTTAGCTCCAGCACCCAAATCAATAATTTCTCCTGTAAAGGTATTGTCACTGGTAATGCTCGCGCCGGCAAAACTTATTAATTTAACAGCATCAAAAGTTACTTTTGAAATTGTGTCACCATCACTATTCAACAAATCATAAATTATACGTTTAGAGTTTCTTTCACGCAACAACCATGTTAGTTTATTTGTTTTTACTTTGGTAGGACATTCAATTTGATCTAAAATACCGTCATTATCATCATCCAAATCATTAATATCATTTAATTTATCACCGTCAGTATCAAGACAGTAGTTTTGCTTTTTGTCTAAATACCAACTTGCAGGGGTATAGTTGTTTACTGCATATATAGAATCAGAATTTTCAACCAAAGAAGACAAACCATTCACGCCAAAAGGTCCTGTAATTGTTTGATCTGAATAAGAAGTTGTTTTTAAATGACCAGCTTCAACAGCGTCAGAACATCCATCGCCGTCACTATCCTTATCAACAGAATTTAATTTACCATCTCTATCAGAATCTTTTTTGCCATTACACAAATGAACTTTTAAAGTATAACCTTCAGCACTAAAGCTAGCAGCAGAAGTTGTGAAATTTGCATTAATTTTAAAAGGTTTGGCAATATAATTGCTATAAAAAACAACCTTCCAAGTTAGCGTACTACAAGCAGCCGCTGTATTTTGAATTAATTTCGCACCTGGTTTAATTGGAACACCATTGCCATGAGATGACAATTGATTATTGGGGTCATAAACATAAGCAACCACGCCAGGAGTCCAATTTAAAATTATTTCTTGATTGGCATTGTTTGTAGCTCCGTTTGTACTTCCTGCGAAGAAAGGTGCAAATTCTACACTATTTAATGCAGTTGAAGAAACAGGCGCCAAACTTATAGATAAATCATAAGTTTTATCAGATTCATTAATTAAATAATGAACACCTTCGGTTGCATCTGAAGCAGATGTTAAAGAAGTTAAATTTTTAAATCTGATTTGCGAAGTTGTAATTAAATTTCCAAAGCCAAAATTACCACCAATGGCCTTGTCGGATGGATAATTCAACAAGTATGATTTCGCGAATGTACCTTGACCGCAATCTAATTCATTATAATCTGTAATTCCATCATTATCATCATCTATATCGTCAATATCACGAACACCATCATTGTCGGTATCACCACAACCATTGGTTCCAGCATATGCCAAATACGAAGTACTTGCAAAAGTTGTACTTGCGGCTTTGGTATCATTGTTTTCAATAGAATTTGATAATCCATTACTACCATACGGAGAAGGCACTGTATTACCAGAAATAACAGCACCAGATTCTTGGGCATCACCGCAACCATCGTTATCACTGTCTTTATCTAAAAAATCAGCAATTTTATCTTCATCGGTATCTTCTAAATAACCCAAATCAATATCTAAGCCGAAAGCTTCCGTTGAAAAACTTGCGGCCGTTGTTTGGTGTGCTGCAACCAAAAAGAACTCATTTGGCATATTCACCGTTAAATAACGAATATACCATGTAGCCGCCGATGTAGTAACAGCCGCGGTAAAATTCAAAATTGCACCTGCAACAATTGTATCACCAGTTGCATAATTTGCAATTTGGTTATTTGGATCGACAACAATACCAACTACATCTGGATTCCACGACAAGCGGATCTTTTGTATTTCATTACTCACCGTTGAATTTGGATTTTTTGGCATGTTAGGACCAAAACGCACTTCATTTAATATTGAACCAAATTCAGGATAAACACGAATGGTTTGATTAAATGCAGCATCATTATCTGAAACCACATAATGTAAACCATCTAAAAATTGAAGAGTTGATGTAGTTAAAGCGGTACCTACAGCTGAATAGACTACCTTAACAAATGCCTTGGCTGATCCATTTTGTGCATATGCATTTATTTCTTGCTTGTTAACAGTTGTAACAGGTACTCCATTTTGCACAAAAACAGCACCCGCTATATTTGTTTCTTCGTAATCTAAAATACCATCGTTATCATCATCAATATCAATTACATCTTTTACTCCATCACCGTCTGAATCAATACACATTGAAACATCACTATTTATGGCTCTGTTGTATGTTGTTTTTAATTTACTTATTGCTGTGATCGAATCATTTGTTTCAAGAATATTTCGGTAACCATTATTGCCAAAAGGACCTGATAAAACAGAGTCGCTACTATTTGCTGAAACACCCGATTCAAATGCATCATAACAACCGTCACCGTCTGAGTCTAAATCCAAGTTATTAGGAATGAAATCGCGATCTTGATCTTGATATGTACAAGAATTCACCGATAAACCAAAAGACTCATAACTAATATTGGCACCACTCAGATCAACGTGAATATTATTAATATAAAAAGAATCATCATAACGATTCGCGTCATAAATAATTTTCCAAGTTGAAGCATTTACATTCCTATCAGCGGTTGTAAATAGTGTATCTCCATTTTTAAACACCGACATATGCCCATTCTTCGTTTGACCTTGAGGGTCATAAACATATGCTGGAACATTTGGATACCACTTCGAAATGATAAATTGTTTGTCGCAAATTTGTGTGCCGTAAATTGTATTTTTAGGGACATTTGGTCCATATTCAATTTTACTAAAACCCGGTCTATGTTGTGAAACCTCATTCTCAATAGGGTTTAAAATAAATTCTTCTTGGTAACCATCAGCACTATTATCGTATGTTCCAAAATAAACTCCACTTCCTTGATCCGTATTTGTTACAGTAAAAGAATTCATGCTAGAAAATCTAACTTTAAAATCAACTGTATCCTGATTATTAATAAAATAGCCCCAAATATTATTAGAACCAGAAGGAAGAGATGAAGCAATACCTAAAGTTCCTTCAATTCTACTCAAAGAATTATCACATGCCAATTCAACAACATCCAATACGCCATCATTATCATCATCAATATCTTTTAAATCTACAATTCCATCATTATCAGAATCTGCACACATATTTATGTTTTTATCTAATGAGGCATAAACCGTACTCATGTTTTTAGCTTCAGCAGTAAAAAGATCATTGTTTTCTAATGAATTGGCATATCCATTTGTGCCAAATGGAGAAGAAGCTAAACTGGTAGTTTTATTGGTAACAACACTTCCCTCATAAGCGTCAAAACAACCGTCTCCATCAGAATCTAAATCGCGCTTATTTGGTTTTCCGTCTCCATCAACATCGTCAGATAAAGTAGTACCAATTGCCCAAACTTCATATGCAGCATTTGTAGTAGCAGTTAAATAAACCTCTGCTGAAAAATCAAATTGAGATGTATCGTCTAATAAAAATTCAATACTCCAATTCAAGGCTGAAGTTGCAATCCCTGCAGATTGTGTAATTACCGTATTCGGATAAATTATCGAACCATTAGTTATATTAATTTGACCACTTGGATTTCTAACAATTGCCGGAATACCACCGCGCCATTTTAATGTAATATTAGCAGCTTCATTTGAATAAGAACCAATATTCGCACTTGCTGGCCTAAATACTACATTGTGAAGTTTACTTACAGATTCAACATGAGCATCAAATTTATAATTGTATGCATTATTAGAGCGATCAGTATCATAAATTCTAAATTCTTGCGCCCTATCATTGCCATTTGCAAACCAAAGACCTACTTGATTGGCATCGGTAACTTTCACATCAATTGATGTTGTTTCTGAAGCAGTTTTGGCGGTAAAGGATTGATTAAGTGCAGTTGTAATTACGTCTGACGTTTTGGTCAATTTTGGACTTTGACCTTCTTCTTTGTCTAATAACCCGTCGTTATCGTCGTCAATATCATAGATATCAGCCACTTTATCTCCATCAAAATCAGAACTATCGGTATACGAAGCGAAAGTAAAATATTGACCATTGGTTAAATCAACTTTAATTTCCCAGTTTCCATCAACCAATTGCATTTCATATTCTGTAACACCTGCGCCAAAATTACCGTCGTTATCAACCCATAATTTAGCATTTCCCACCACAGGAGGAAGTTTTATTCCAGTATAATCGCCTTGCTGTGCTGGAATTCTTAGAGTTACGGACCCTACTGTACCTTTTTCCTGAACAAACCACTCTCTATTTAACTTCCATCTATCTTTTCTAAAACTTTCATTTACTTGCCATGCCACACCTGCGGTATTGTCATATCCAATGGCCATAAAAGAAGTGTCGGCAGTAAATTCATTGAAATTGGCATTTTCAGTTTCAGCAAACGTATTCAAAGCTGTTGCCACATAAAAATAGTTATTTTCAAATTGAACTTGGTTTATCGATTGGCGTTTATTTAATGCACCATTATCATCTCTACCAATAACTGTTACAGAATTATTATATCCACTTCCCGCTTTTGTAGGATCCCATATTTTTCCATAATTAGAAGTATAATAAGTTGCAGTTGTTACCAAACTCCTACCCCATTTCATAGAAAGGTATGATTCTACTTTCAAACGTTCCGCATCCGTTATGCTGCGATCAAACATAATCACCTCATTGATTGCTCCTTTCCAATACCAAGCATCAGGAGCAGCATTCACTGAACTCCTTCCACCAAGAGCCAAACTATATGCACTAGAATGGCCTCCAAATGCGGCCGCTGTATTTAAGGTTGTTGCTACGTTTGAACCGTTGTTAAATAAAGTTCTAACCTGAGTAGCAGTAGATTTATATTGTGTTGAAGTAATATTAGAACCTAAATTCACTGATGGCCAAGGGGTTGTTGTAAATGGTCCATGACTACGCGAACTACCATTATACACCCCAACATGATAATAATCTTGCCAATTCCAATTGACAAAATATCCCAAATTATTGAAATCACTAACAATTGTTCTTGTACTCGATTCAGGCCAAGAAACTGAAACCAATTGTGAATATTCGGTAACGCTCCCTGAGGCTCTACCCGCCCAGAAACTACCTTTGTTAGCCCATAATCCATCATTGGCACCATCGTAGTACAATGATTTATTAAAGTTTACATATTTTAGTTTTGGAACACCATTGGTAGCAGCTGCCGTCCAATCTTCGCGCTCCATATGGAAACCAGAACCCGACAAGTCTAATAATTCTAGGTAATTATGTTCAGAATTAATAATTCTCAATCCCTCAGTTGGTGTAAACCAATAACCTAATTTGTTACTCACACCACCCGGAAAACCTTTAAATGTTGCAATTGTGAAATAATCGCCATTGTTAAAATCTACTTTTGCGTACATATAATTTGTACCAAAATCATCATCACTAAAAGTCTTCAATTCAACAAACTTATCAGAAGAAGTAAATGAGGTGTCGGAACTAATGACTAAATATGCTTTTTGACCCTGTTTGATTATACTCGGAATTTTAACCATCACATTTCCAACAGTTCCTTTTTCCCAAACACGGTATACCCTTTGTAAACGTTTATTTACTTTTACACCTGTTGGTCCTGAAATATTTCGGATATATTCTACAGCACCATTGTCGCAACCCCATAGTAAGAATGATAAATTTTTACTGAATTGTTTTGGATGATTTGTATTTAACTCAGTAATCGTGTCTAGACCAATTGTAACTAAATCCGCAAATAATTTATTTTCGTCACTACCCGCAAAATCCAATGTGCTGTTTACACGATTTACATTACTCATTCGTTGATCTAATCCTGAGGCATCATCTCTACCAATACCAACCAAATAGCGTTTATAAGGTGAATTCCTAGGCAAAGACCAAATTGTATCACCGCTACTTGCCAAATATGAACTATTTAGTGGTTTACCCCATTTAATTGCCAAATATGATTCAACTTTATTAATTTCTGTTGCTGTCAACGCCCTATCATAATGGATAAGTTCATTTCCAATTCCGCTAAAATAATTTCCCGATGAATTAATTGAACCTATATATAAGGGACCATTGTTACCATAAAAAGAAACCGCACCAGTTGTTGTTGTGGCACCTGAACTTCCATTTAAATTTAATGATAATACTTTTGGCGTAGATGCCGCATTGTAAACCCCTGAAAGAATTTGAGTTGTATATGCCGACGTCGAATTTGTATAATTACCATAAAGCGTACTCGTTGCTGAGAAATTTATTCCCCATCTGAGTTGAGTTCCATCATTAGGTAAATTAAGAAATTGATAATAAACAGTCGTATTTGTTGCCCCAATCCTCACTTGCTCGCCAAATAAAGACATAACACTAGAAGTTGAATTATTATAGGCGGCAACAACATCAGTATAAGCTGTATATGCTGTATTTAATTTATATAAACCTGCACTAGATCCCAAATTTTGTGCCCCGCTAAATCTTAATGCATTATTGAAATTCTTTACAATAACTTGCGGTCTATTTGCAGATGACGTTTGTTTTACATCTAATCCATTTGGACCTAAATCTTGCCAACGGTATGCCTTTCCTTTATTATCGGCAAAAATACCTTTGTCTCCGGCAAACCACCATGCCAAACCTGAAGCCACTCCACCCGGCGCCTTTACATCAGTTGCAAATGTGAAATAATCTCCATTGCTAAAGTCGTATTCAAACACGTAATAGTTTAACCCATCAATCTGCTTTAATACTCCCATCACAAATTTATCAGCACTGCTAAAACTTGAATCGGTGCTCACTACCAAATATACGGTATCCCCAAAAGAAAGAGCAGCCGGCAACGCAACCGTTACTTTCCCCATAGAACCAACTTCAGTTGCTTTCCAAATTCGAGTAATACGATTATTTACACTAACACCACTAGGACCTGTCAATGAAGTTCTATAGCTCGGTGCTAAAAAGTTATGTGACCAAGAAAAATATGATTTGTCGGTTGTAAAAGTTGAAGTGTTTTCTTCGTTAATTCCGGCCAAACTACCAATTCCTATGATTAGCCCCGTACCATCCACATCATCGTTACCACCAGATTGCTTCTGATTCAATCCCATTGCATCATCTCTTCCAATTGTAAACACCTGATATTTTTGAGTTCCAACAGTAGATGGATTGAAAATTACTGAACCATCTGAAGAATAATGAATTGAATCCATCATCATACCATACTTAACTGAAAGATATGTCCTCACTTTTCTTCTTTCAGTTAAATTCAAAGCAGTATCAAAAACAATAACTTCATAAATATCACCAATAAATCCATTACCCAACTTACTTGCAGATGCCGCAGCCGTATTCCAACCTACAGTATTCGTTGTTGTCGAAAAATTATGTTGCTTGGGAATACCAGTCACATAGGTTTGCTGACTGTAAGACCAACTATTGGTTTTTGAACTAATATTGATGAGTGACGGATACAATGGATCAAATCCACTTGTAGCATATGTTGTAGAATTCCATGCCCAGTTTTTTCTTGCACTTGAACCAAATCCGAGATATGAGTTGTAATTACTCCAAGATAATACATCACCTGATGTATTACCCCAGGTTTGAATCGGTAGATTTTGGCCAGTAGTTGCCAAATTTGAACTTGCCTTACTCTGCATCACAATAAACATCTCACCACTTTTCGGACTACCAAACTGGAATCCTTTGGCGCTTAAATATTGAGCAGCTGTTGTATAGCTTACAGCGGGATGCATGTTCAAACCAGTTCGAACATATTGAACGCCGCCAAAAACAGAATCCATTGAATTTGTTCCCTTTGTAGATACATCTCCCCAATAATTTACCAGATTTCCACCAGCAGTATCATATTCAACATCATGGGCTTTTAACCACAATGCAGTTCTTTTTATTTGGGGAAAATTTGAAGTCTGTGCAATTGAAAATTTGGTTATACAAACCATCACAAACAACATCGATACTTTTAAAAATTTACGCATTTAAGTTTAATTAATTTTTCACGCCAAAATTAATTAGACATAAAAGAAATTTATGTAGACTATATTCTACATAATATATTTGTAATTAATTAAAAATCAACAACTTGAAAAAAATATAGAAGAAAATCTACATTTTTATCCCCGTTTTTTTAACAAATCCACCGCTATTACTTCAATTCCCTCCAAACACCTATCAAGCTGTCTGAATAAGGCATCTTGATGTTAAAATTGGGTTCGTTGTTCCTGGTGGGGAATACTTCTATGCTTGTGCGACTATTTTGTCCCTCAATAACAGAAACCAATGACTTCGCAATTGCTTTTCTGATAGCAGCATCGTAATGCTCAGTTGGGTACCACTGATCGGTAAAACGAGATATCTTTTCATTCGCTTCAGGTAAATTGTAGTTGTCAACCACCGTTACACCCCAATTCGCAAAGCGTTTTTTCAAAAACGAATAATTATAATCTAAATATTGCTTTAATTGATTTCCAAATAATCCCTCAGTATGATGGATATTGGGAGGCAAAATATGAAAAATCAGTTTCACACTTAATTTATTACATATCTCCACAATTTCTTTCAAATCTTGAACCCTAACATTGTCATCGTCTAATAAAAAAGCAAATTCTTTTACATAAGCATCGGCCATGTTTTTTACTTGCAGCGGCAATTCTTGTCGTTGATCCGACGCCAAATCATCAATCCACCTTTTTACGGTTTTATACTTATTTGAGATGCGGAAAGTATCACCAACACTTCCATCGCCAGAAATATCAACCGAGCGCCACCACTGAAACTTCAATCGTTCCATTTCCAAAGCATCTCTATGGTCGTAATACTTCAAACTCATAAATAACCTTG
>Ga0114971_10000536_pt1 | contig 24570 bp, 19 predicted proteins | sample M_140625_MF_Meta_FD_87320 | JGI IMG/M metagenome (GOLD analysis project Ga0114971, IMG submission 87320) | Freshwater microbial communities from Lake Montjoie, Canada to study carbon cycling - M_140625_MF_MetaG | ecosystem: Environmental > Aquatic > Freshwater > Lake | place: Lake Montjoie...
GAACTGCGTTCCTCGCTTGCCGCATTCGGTGCGGACGCTCAGCTCTCCGCCCTCAGCTCTCAACTGCAGGAACTGCCGGCTTTGCGGCAGCTCCTCATTAGCTCCCTCGCCGACGAACTCCCCAACGATCTCGCTGACGGCAATTACCTCCGCGCCGGTTACGACCCCGAGCTCGACCGTCTCCGGGATCTCACTACGAACAATAAAACTTGGCTTTCCGATCTCGAACGCGGTGAACAAGAACGCACCGGCATCCGCAGCCTCAAGGTTAGGTTCACAAATAATTTCGGTTACTACATCGAGATTACCAAAGCCAATCTGCACTTGGTCCCCGCCGATTATATCCGCCGACAGACGACGGTGGGCGGCGAGCGCTATGTCACCGAGTCCCTCAAGCAAAAGGAAAAGGAGATTTTTCACGCCGAGGAAAATGCCGCCACGCGCGAGCTCGAACTGTTCAATCAACTCGTCGCGTCCGTCCTCGACGACTCCATCGCCCTGGCCCACACCGCCGACGCCCTCGCCGAACTCGACGTCCTCGCCGGTTGGGCTCTGCTCGCGCGCGATTGGAACTACTGCCGTCCGACCATCGACGAAGGAGACATCCTGGAAATCACCGAGGGGCGCCACCCCGTCGTCGAGCAAATGCTCCGCTCGCCCGACACCGCCGTCGCGCGGGGCGCCAGTGCCGCTTTCGTCCCCAACGATACCTTGCTCGCCTGCGACGATGCCCAGATCGTCCTCCTGACCGGCCCGAATATGGCCGGTAAATCCACCTACATCCGCCAGATCGCGCTCATTACTCTCCTCGCCCAAGTGGGCTGTTGGGTGCCCGCGAAATCTTGCCGCGTCGGTCTCGTCGACCGCATTTTTTCCCGCGTCGGCGCCAGCGACGACCTCGCCCGCGGCAACTCCACGTTCATGGTCGAGATGAACGAGACCGCCAACATCCTCAACAACGCGACCGACCGTTCCCTCATTATCCTCGACGAAATCGGCCGCGGAACTTCGACCTATGACGGGCTCTCGATCGCCTGGGCCGTCGTCGAGCATCTCCACCGCGGCGAATCACGCGGACCCCGCACACTCTTTGCGACGCACTATCAAGAGCTCACGCAACTCGCGAAACACCTCCCGCGATTGCGCAACTTCTCAGTCGCGGTGAAAGAATGGAATGACGACATCGTCTTCGTCCGCCGCGTCGTCCCCGGCGCCGCCGACCGCAGCTACGGCATTCAAGTCGCGCGTCTCGCCGGCCTGCCCCTCAGCGTGATCAATCGCGCGAAGACCATTCTGGCCAAACTCGAGAGCGACGACACCGATGTGACGCTCCCGGCCGCGGCCGCCCCGCAGGCGAAGCCGAAGAAAAAAATCACGGTCGTCGAAAGCGACGACTCGCAGCTTAGTTTGCTGTGAGTGGGGAATGCCGCCGGGCAGCGGGCACCTCGCGATGCGTCATCGGCCTCCCGTCTAATCGAGAAAATTGAGACATTCCCCATCAGTAAATACCCCTCGGGATCGGTCCTGATCGATCGTCGCCTCCCCCGGGGTACGGGACGCCAACGACCGCGTTCTTTGATCAAGGTAGTGAGCGGCCATGTCCGCAAGTGCGCGGCATCAGCGCCTACGCCGGCGGGTCCCGCGTCAGCAGACCGGAGCGACCTCAGCGCGCAGGGAGGAAGCAGACGACGTGTCAGGCCAGAGCCTCGGCGGCGGGCTGACGCGACGTGTGGCGCTCGGACCAACACGAACCCTGCAACTCAATACCCCAAAGCCTGCCACCGTATAGCTGTCCAAGTCTGACTCCGTACAGCTGTCTCGAATTTGTTTGCGAGGGGCGGTCGATTCATTCCGCTACTAAAAATCGGTGCCGTTGGTGCACCGTCGTCCGCAAACGTTTTTCGCATCTAACCGCCGGCCCCGCGCACCCCAATGAACCACCAGTCCTATGCCATGCTTATCCTCGGGCTTGTACTCGTGGGCCTGCCGGGCGAACGCCTTCGCGCGGCCGACCCGGCGGCATCCGGCACAGCGACGCTGACTGGCTGGGTCAGCAACGCCGCCACTGGCGATCTGTTGCGTGGCGCCACCGTGCAGTTGCCGGGCCTGGGGATCACTGACCTCACCGGCGATACTGGGAGTTACCTGCTCCACGGCGTACCACCGGGCGAACACGAGGTCGTCGTGACGTATGCCGGGCTCGACGCGGCGCGCGAACGCCTCGCCGTGTCATCGGGCGTGACCCTGCGCCGCAACTTTGATCTCACGAGCAGCGTGTACACGCTCGGGGCGTTCACGGTGAGCGGCCAGCGCGAGGGCGGGGCCGCAGCGATCACCACGCAGCGGAATGCGAGTAACGTGAAGAACGTGGTATCGATGGATTCCTACGGCGATCTCCCTAACATGAGCGCCGGTGAGGTCGCCGCGCTGTTGCCGGGCATCTCCGTGACCGTGGCAGATGACGGCCCGATCAGCGGGATTATGGTGCGGGGTATGTCGGCCGCGCTGAACCGCGTGACGGTGGATGGCGGGATGATTGCGGGCGGAGGGTTGAACCGTTCCTTTGCGCCCGAGCGCTATTCAGGCGCGATGTTTGACCAACTCGAGTTGACGAAGGGTCACACTCCCGACAAGGGGGCAGATTCACTGGGGGGCAGTATCGACATGAAAAGCCGTTCGCCACTGAGCATGCGGGACAAGCGCCGGATCAACTACACCGCTTCGGCCCGCTGGGCCGCGCCGTTCACCGAGCAGGTCTGGTTTCGCGAGCAGCATCGGCTGCATCCGCTGATCAACGTGGGGTATCAAGAAGTCTTCGGGGTCGGCGGAGACAACCGTAACCTCGGTGTCTCGCTCCAGGGCTTCTACAGCGAAAACGCCAACGGTCTCTACGCGACCAACCGCGATTTCGAGAACACGCTCGCCATGCCGGCCTATGTCTGGAGCTACCAGACTGCTGAAAAGTACAACAACCGCCACCAGGCCAGCCTGAAGGCGATTGCGGACTACCGGCTTTCGCCCGCCACGAAGTTCCGCCTCAACGCCAGCTACGTCGATTCCCGCGAGCCGACGGTGCGCAACTTCATCACCACCGCCTCGACCACGCAGGCAGTCGGCACGGCGGGCACTGCCGGCATCTTGCCCGGCTACACGAATCGCATCACGCGGGTGCGCGCCGCCGCGGGCTCGCAGATCAACCAGGATTCCCGCGTGTTCAGTGTGTTCGATCGGACCGGCGAGCTGGCCTTCGGCGGCGAACACGATCTCAACCCCCTCCATCTCGACTACCGGGCGGGTTACAGCTGGCAGGAGCGCAACACGGGCAACGGTAAGTCCGGCGCTGGGCTGCAGAGTCGCCTTACCAACGTCGGTTGGGTGCTCGACCGCACTGAGTCTGATCTTTATCCGCGTTTCCTTCAGACCGAGGGGCTCGACCTCTCGAACCCGGCAAACTACCGGCCGATCGCGAACGGGCTGACGACGCGCGACAATGACGTCGACGAAACAGTGCGGGACGTGCGGCTCAACGCTAGCTACGCGTTGCCGGTGGCCTGGCCGACCCAGTTGAAGGCGGGCGGGATGTGGCGTCAGAACGGGATCGACGAGCTCACCCGGAATCGCCGGTGGAGCTACCTCGGTACCGCCGCCCTACCCAACGATCCGGCGGTGCGCTTCTGGGACGCCACGCGGATGAACCGGGCTGTTCCGCAGTGGGAACCGTCGATGTTCGTCCGCGAGCGAAAGCTGGTTTCGCCAGAGCTGTGGAGGGAGGATCTGTATTTTCGGGAACAGGGTAAGTACACGGGCACGGATGGCGTCGGCGAGACGATTACCGCAGGGTACGTGATGACCGAGGGGCGTCTGGGACAGGGAGGTTTTTTCGGGCGCACGAGTTACATCGCCGGGATCAGAACGGAGCAGACCGAGACGGAAGGCTGGGGCTGGGTGAGGGCGCGGGTGCCCAGCACGACGGCCGAACAGACCGCGGATCCCGTCGGGGCGGCCGCGCGCGACTACGCGAACAACCGGCACGTGAGCGGCAGCAGCTACACCAAGTCCTTTCCCAGCGTGCACCTGACGCAGAACGTGGGCGCGAACGTCAAGGCGCGCCTCAGCTGGTCCACGAGCTTTGGGCGGCCGGGGATGAATAATTTCATCCCCAACGAGACCGCGAACGAGATCAACCAGACGCTGACGATCAACAACCCGGGCCTACTGCCGCAGACGGCGTCGAACTGGGACGCCACGCTCGATTATTACTTCGAGCCGGTGGGTAATGTATCCGTGGGTTGGTTTCACAAGACGATCAAGGACTTCATCGTCAGCGGAATCCAGACCGGCACGGTGGCGCGCGATCCAAACAACGGCTTCGGCGGAGAATACCAGGGCTTCACGCTGCTCAGCAGCGCCAATGGCGGCACGGCGTACGTCCAGGGCTGGGAGTTTTCCTATCAGCAGCAGTTCACGTTTCTTCCCGGGTTACTGCGGGGACTGGGTCTGGTGACGAATGTCACGATTCTGGATACGCACGGCGACTTTGGAGGCACCGCGATCCGGCGGACCGGCGAGGTCGCCGGCTTCATTCCCCGCACCGGGAATGTGATTGTGTCGTGGCGCCACCGGCGTCTGAGCGCCCGCGTGCGGGTCAATTACACCGGCGACTACGTCACGACCTACAGCGCGGCGAGTGCCGCCCGCAGCCTCTACGTGCGCAGCCGGACCATGGTGAACGTGAGCCTCGGGTTCGAACTCTGGCCAAATCTCTCCCTGACCTGTGACGTGGCAAACCTGACCAACGCCCACCAGGTGCAGTACCGCGGCATCCCCGACCAGATGGCACTCGACCGTAACAGCGGCACGGCAATCACGCTTGGGGTCGCCGGGCGGTTTTAATCGCCGATGAGGTACGCCGTGGCACCGGCGCAGAATGGGCTTTTTTTGGGGCCCATAGCGCAACCCGCTGATCGTTACTCCCTACGCGCGAGATCGGCGCGGGCTGGAAAAACTGTCTGCCACATCGGCATGAACGATGCCATCCCGTCGTCGTGCGCCACTTTAACACGTTCTAAGAGGCACCATAATCGCAAACGCCAAGCACCGAACCTCTCGACGAGCTGACTCGCGCCGAAGCGGCAAAGCTCGCGGACTTCGTACGCAAGTGGACGGACGGCGGGCTGAAATTCTACAACGCCCAAAACCGGGGGCACCCGAAGAAGGATCAGATCAACTACGATTTTGGCCTCCGCCCCGCGCCGCCTCGCCGTTACAGAAGCTTACCGATCTCTATCTAGGTCGCATCATCGCGTGGAATCTCATCGAAGACAGCACCGCGCGTTCCAGCCCCGAACTCGCTCCGGTCTACAAGCGCACTTCGCTCGCCGCGTTGCGCCGCTTCTCTGCGGCGATTCCGCAAAACATCATCGTCCGCATGTATCTCGGCGCGAATTTCTCGTGGACCAAAATTTATCCTATCGTGCGCGGCGCACCCGAGTGGGCGGTCTTACAGGTGAGCAACGTCTCAGACCTTCCAGGCCGCGTAGGTCGCGAGGTGTCGCGACACCGTCAGTTTCCTTTCGTCTCAACCCTGTACCTGCACCACCAAGGTCTCACCGCCGAACGTGACCTTGTCACCGCCGACGAGCTTCTTCCCTTTGCGCGTCTCGACCAAGCCATTCACCCACACTTCGCCGTCCACGATCGCCTGCTTCGCTTGGCCGCCGCTCTCGGCGGCACCGGCGAATTTCAGGAATTGCGACAGCTCAATCGGCGCAGCCCGGATGAGCACGATTCGACTGGTGGAGGGTACGGATTTCGGCTTCGCGCTCATGGTTGTATGCCTGGGTCTCAACTATTCGGTGGCTGACTTGCGGAAAATCAAGATGTGTTGTTGCGGCAGCACGTCGATCTGCCGGTCGAAGGTCAAGGGATGCACGGCCATTTCCTTTTTCACCTGTGCCGTCGTCATCTTGTGCAGCTTCTTGATCGGTACCGCCGGATCTTCCCCCCGATATTCCACGAGGACGAGCCGTCCGCCGGGCTTCAGTCCCTTGATCATCGCGCGGGTCATCTCAAATGGGAAATCGAGCTCGTGATACACATCGACGAGCAGAATCAAATCCGTCGAGTTCTCCGGCAGATTCGGATTCTGCACCGTTCCGAGAATCGGTTCGACAATGTTCTCCACGTTGCGCTTCCGCATCTGCGCCATGAGCAACTCCAGCATCTCGGGCTGAATATCGTTCGCAAAAATCTTTCCAGTCGGCCCGACCTTCTGCGCCATGCGCCACGAAAAATAGCCGCTCCCCGCGCCCACGTCGGCCACCACGTCGCCCGCCTTGAGATCGAGAGCGTTGAGCAACAGGTCCGTCCGCTCCTCCTCTTCCCGATTGCGCCGCTCCAGCCAACCGGCCGCCTGATGTCCCATGACCTGGGCGATTTCGCGCCCAAAATAAAACTTCCCGATCCCATCGCGGTCATGCTTGGCCTGCGTCTCATAGGCCGCGCCCACCGGCCGTGGTCGCTCCGCCGCACCGGCCAAAAATGGACCTAAGCAACCGCAGAGTAGAACGAGGAATTTTGAAGTGTGCATAAGTAAATCGGCGTGACACCCCCTGCACTGAGCAGGCCCATCACGACAACGTGCGAAGCCCACTCGAAGACTCCGTTGAAAGCGAGCCCGAGAAACAGCCCGCTGCCCATCTGCGGATCAATCCCTGATACGTGCATCTCGCAGGGTCGTCGCCCGCCGGCAGGCCGTCGCTTCCCGGCTCAAGGCGCCACGCCGCCGAGCGGCGGACCTGCACGTGCCACCCGCAAATCTGCGAATACGGAGATGCGCCGCTCCCCCCGCCCGCGTCCCTCCGGACCGAAGACCTTGCTCGTGCGCTCAAAAACAGAGTGACGCCGCTCGATTACTTTGGATTCTCTGTGCGCTGCCCTCGCCTCGCGGGCCGCTACCAATCAATCAACGCCGTCACTAACGTTCTCGCCCTCATGTCCGAGGAAATCACACCTCAGAAAACGTGCTGCACTCCGACGCGCGATCCCGCCTGCGATCCGCCAGCACCGACGCCCAACGCGGCTTTCATTCGTATCAACCAGGGATCGACCGACGCCATGCGGCTCATCCCTGGCGGTGAATTTCTCATGGGCAATGAACGTGACTACGGTTTTCTCGCAGACGGCGAGGGCCCGATTCATGCAGTGAAGCTCGCGCCGTTCTATCTCGATGAAACCTGCGTCACCAACGAAGCCTTTAACACCTTCGTCAATACCACCGGCTACCAAACCGAGGCTGAGAAATTCGGCTGGTCCTTCGTTTTCTGCGGCCACTTGAGCCCGGCGCTCCAGCTAACAACCGCCCGCATCCGCGTCGCTGGCAGCGAGTGGTGGTGCCGGATCAAGGGCGCATCGTGGAGGCACCCCGATGGCCCCGGTTCCTCCATCAAGGAGCGGTGGTCCCATCCGGTCGTGCAAGTCTCCTGGCATGACGCTTCCGCCTACGCGAGGTGGGCCGGCAAACGTCTCCCCACAGAAGCCGAATGGGAATATGCCGCCCGTGGCGGTCTTGTGCAAAAAAAATTCCCATGGGGCGACGAGCTTGAACCCGATGGCAAGCATCGCATGAACGTCTGGCAGGGCATCTTCTTCACCCAAAACACTGAAGCCGACGGCTACTACGGCACCGCGCCCGCCAAAAGTTTTCGGGCCAACGGCTACCGTCTCTACAACATGACGGGCAACGTTTGGGAATGGTGCTGGGATTACTCCGACCCCACTTACTATCGATCGTCTCCTTTTGAGAATCCCACCGGGCCCGCCGTCGGCGAGCGCCGCGTCATGCGGGGCGGCAGCTACCTGTGTCACGCCAGCTACTGCAATCGCTACCGCACCGACGCCCGCTCCAGCAACACCCCCGAGAGCGGGACCACCAATCTTGGCTTCCGTTGTGCTCGCGACGTTTAGCGCACCCTGACACTTACCGACATTTTTCGCTTCGTGGCGCGCTCCTGCCAGGCTTCTCGGCGCCGCTAAGTAAACGGTTCACGTCGTAAGCCGTAGCCTGACTTCCTTTCCAACCCGTCTTCTTCCCCTCGCCCCCTATGTTCACCCTCGGTATCGACTACGGCACCAACTCAGTCCGCGCGCTCGTCGTGCGTTGTTCCGATGGCGCAGAGCTCGGCTCTTGCGTCGTCAACTATCCGTCCGGCCAGCAGGGCGTCCTGCTGGACCCCAAGGATCACCACCTCGCCCGCCAATACCCTGGCGACTACCTTTTCGGTCTCAAGAAATCCGTCCGCGGCGCCCTCGCCATTGCGAAAAAAACTCGGGGCTTCGCTGCCAACAAGGTGATCGGTCTCGGCGTTGACACGACCGGCTCGAGCCCGATTCCCGTCGATGCCCACAACCGCCCGCTCGCCCTCACCCCCAAGTGGAGGCAGCACCTCGATGCCCAATGCTGGCTTTGGAAGGACCACACCTCCCACCGCGAGGCCGCCCAGATCACTGCGCTCGCGGCGAAACATCGCCCTCACTTCATCGCCAAGTGTGGCCACGTCTATTCGTCCGAATGGTTCTGGTCGAAGATCTGGCACTGCCGCAACGTCGCCCCGAAAGTCTTCGCGGCCGCCCACTCGTGGGTGGAACTCGCCGACTGGATTCCGTCCGTGCTCGCCGGAATCAATGATCCCCGACACGTGGTCCGCGGTGTCTGCTGTGCCGGCCACAAGGCCCTCTATGCGGACGATTGGGGTGGTCTGCCGGACAAAGAATTTCTCGCGCTCCTCGATCCCGCACTCGCTGCCCTCCGCGATCGCCTCTACGAAAAAGTCTACGATGCCAATACCGCCGCCGGGGCCCTCGGTGCCGAATGGGCCAAGCAACTCGGCCTGCCCGCCGGTATCCCCATCGCCATCGGCGAAATGGATGTCCATTACGGCGCCATTGGCTGCGGGGTCGCCGAAGGCGTGCTCGTCAAAATCATCGGCACGTCCACTTGCGATTGCGCCGTCGTTGCGGCGACGAAGACCATCCGCGATATTCCCGGAATCTGTGGCATCGTGAAAGGCGCGATTCTGCCCGGCTTCTACGGGATCGAGGCCGGCCAATCCGCCGTCGGAGATATTTTTAAGTGGTGGGTCGAAGTCGTTTGCCGTGGAGACGGCGCACTCCATGCGACGCTCACCGCCGAGGCCGCGAAACAGCGCCCCGGCCAGTCCGGTCTGCTCGCCCTCGATTGGAACAACGGCAACCGCACCATCCTCGTCGATCAACGCCTCACCGGCCTCCTCCTCGGCCAGACGCTCTACACCACGCAGTCCGAGATCTACCGCGCCCTCATCGAAGCGACCGCCTTCGGTGCCCGTGCGATTCTCGAACGCCTCCAGGAATACGGTGTCCCCGTCGATCGCATTGTGTGTGCCGGTGGTATCGCCGAAAAAAACCCGCTGCTCATGCAGATCTACGCCGACATCACCGGCTGCACCATGCAGGTCTCCGGCTCCTCACAGGCCTGCGCGCTCGGCTCCGCGATCGCTGCCGCCGTGCTCGCCGGCGCGCATCAGGATTTCCCAGAAGCGCAGAGAAAAATGACTTCCGTGCAGGCAAAAAGCTACCGCCCCATCGCCGCCAACCGCAAAATCTACAGTCAGCTCTACACGCTCTACCGCACGACCCACGACGCCTTCGGCGGAGTGAATAAGTCCTCCGACCTGTCCCGAGTGATGAAAGATCTCCTCGCGCTCAAATCCGCCGCCCATGCCTAACGCCCCCGCCCCTCCAGTCCACACTTCGATCGCTCAGCTCCGTTTTTTCCACCAGCGGAAAATTAAATGACGAATGGATTGTAGCGAAGCTCGTTTGCGACCGTGGTCAACGGACCGTGTCCGGGCGCTATGACCGTGGACGGCGGTACCGCTTTCAAAACCCGCCGAAGGTTTGTTTGCAGTTGGGTGTGAGAAAAGTAGCCCCCGCCAGCTGAGCCCGCGAAAACGAGATCACCCGAGATCAACAGCATGCCGCCGGTCTTCACGGCAGGCGCACGTACGAGGTAGCAATTGTGCGCCGCAGCGTGTCCCGGTGTCGCGTAGGCAGTGATGGCGAGGGGGCCGAATATTTTCTCCTCTCCTTCCCCGATGGGATGGCCGCGCGCAATCTCCGCGCCTGCTGGCACAAACGCGGTGTGCACGTCAAAGCGCGTAATGACTTCGCTGAGCGCGCCCGAATGTTCGGCCTCAATGTGAGTGAGGAAAACAGCATCAAGTCGCCGGATACTGTCGGGCCAAACACTATCAAGTGCACCGATCCCAGTGCCAGTATCGAAGAGCACGGCGCGATCACTGCCGCACTCCCCCACCAGATACGCATTAGCCACCCCGATACCGTGCGGCATTTGCAACGGCCAGACACAGAAAGGAAGTGCTCCGATTTCCGGCTGCGGGTAATGCCCCGTACCGAGTGCGCAGAGGCCGACCTCGTTGAGTCCCAGCACCTCCGCAAGACGACGGAGTTCTGGGGTGGTCAAGTCGGAGCGGTAATCGATGGCGTCAAGTATCCGGCCCGCGCGCACGTCACTCCGCACGGCGAGCGACTCGTCGTTCAGACCAGCACGATGCATCGCTTTTTCAAGTACGTCGCCCAACTCATCTTCGAGCGGCGGGTTGGTGTGATGGGTCGCCACGGCGAAAGTGTAACGAGGAGATTTTGAGCAGCGCAAAATTGATTTTGTTTTTTTTCACGAATGTCTCACCGTTTTCCAATGAACGCCGGACAACAGGAAATTCTCGATATCTTCACGCGCACCCGCGCTCTCCTTCAGGGGCATTTCGTACTCCGCTCGGGACTGCATAGCGGGCACTACTTTCAATGCGCACAGGTCTGTCAACGCATGGATGCGGTCCAGCGACTCGCGGAGTTGCTGCTGGCACGGATACACTCCCAGGGTTTTAAATTCTCCACCGTGCTGGCTCCGGCGATGGGTGGCCTCGTGATCGGCCAAGAGATCGCCCGACAGGCCGGCGCTCGCTATATTTTTGCGGAAAAAGAGAATAACGCGCTGGTGATGCGGCGCGGCTTCACACTCACGCCCAACGAACAGGTTCTGATCGTCGAGGATGTCGTCACCCGCGGCGGCCGCGTCCTCGAGGCACTTGAAATCGTTCGGAAAGCCGGCGGCCAATCCGTGGGCGTCGCGATGCTGGTCGACCGGAGCGCCGGCGCCGCTCAGTTTGAAGTGCCCGCCATTTCCCTCTTGGAACTCAGTTTTCCCACCTTCCCGGCCGACGCTGTGCCCGAGTGGTTGGCGAAACTCCCCATCGAAAAACCAGGAAGCTAACCGCGTTTCCTCAGGTTGCCTGCTCACCATCAGGTATCGTTCGAGTCAGCGCCGAACGTTCCGACTCTGCTCGGTCGCATCACTGAGCCGCCTTGGGCGCGTTGACCACCGCGTAGCGGATTTGCCCACGGTAAAACACCGTGAGGAGGTCGTTTTCTCCGTTTTTCCTGAGCGCAGACTTGGCTGTGGCCAAATCCGGGACCGGGATCCGGTTCACTTCAATAATGATCACGTCAGGAGCGAGGCGTTCCCGAAAGGGAGAGTCCTCGGAGATATCCGTGATGATGAGGCCGCCAATGCGGGGGTCTGCGATTCCGAGCCGCCGTCTCGCTTCGCCGGTGAGCGGCGTGACATTTACGCCGGAAAACAGCTCGTTGGGATTTTCGGTCAGCGTCCCGAGCGTCACCTCGATGATCTGCTCTTGGCCGTCCCGGGCAATTTTCACCTTCGCGGCGGACCCTGGCAGCATTTGCGAAATCCGCAGCCGCAAGTCTTCGAGCGAAGTGACCAAGTGACCATCTAGGCCGAGAATAACATCGGTTCGCTTGAGCCCCGCCTTCTCCGCAGGACTGTCCGCGTCAATGTCGGTGATGAGGACGCCCTTGGTGTCCTTGGGCAGCCCGAGCTGTTCAGCGACATCCGGAGTAACGCTGTCGGGGCGACTCACGCCCAAATAACCACGCGAGACCCGGCCGGTCATCACGAGGCTGTTCATGATGGAGGCGGCGAGGTTCACCGGAATGGCAAAGCCGATGCCAATGTTGCCGCGCGACGGCGAGAGGATGGCACTGTTGATCCCGACGAGACGACCCTTGGCATCAACGAGCGCGCCACCCGAATTGCCCATGTTGATCGCCGCATCCGTCTGGATAAAATCTTCATAGCCGCCATCGAGAATCCCCACTTTGTTACGTCCCTTGGCCGAGACGATGCCCATGGTCACGGTCTGGCCCACGCCGAGCGGATTTCCGACCGCGAACACGATATCGCCGACGCGAAGTTTCTCACTGTCGGCGAGCGTCACCGTCGGCAGCTTTGTCGCCTCAATCTTGATCACGGCAACGTCGGTCTTGGGATCGGTACCGATCACTTTGGCGATGAACTCACGGTCGTCCGACAGCGAGACCTTCAGCTCATCAGCACCTTCCACGACGTGATTGTTGGTAAGAATGTAGCCGTCGGCGGTGACGATGACTCCCGAGCCCATCCCCTCCTGCCGACTCTCGCGCTCCTGATCTTGGAGGCCGGGGAAGAGCTGGCGAAAGAGCGGATTTACCTGCACGCGCTCCTTGATGATCTTGGTCGAGTAGATGGAGACGACGGCCCGCTGCGCCGGTTCGACCACATCGGCATAGCTGGTCACAACGCGAGATTTCCCCTCTGTAATCGCCGTGGAATCGACGAGCAATTCAGGACGTTCGTGGGCAACAACCGGGCTAACCGCCTTGGAGTTTTTCGTGCTTTTCGAAGCCGCTAACCCAGCGGACGCACCACCGAACAGCAGGGTAACAATCAGGAGGCGACGAAGGGAAAAGGCTTTCATTAAAGAACAAACGACCAAGGGATAATCGGTAATGTTTCCGGGAGAAGCTCCACTGCACGAGCCCCCGTGTAAGGCTGGCCAAGCACGGATCCACTCAGTTTCACGGGGAGGGGCGGCTCAAAATCCTTTGATCCGAAAGAGACTGGTCACGCTTTCGTTGCTATTAATGCGTTGGATGGCCTGACCGAGCAACGGCGCGATGCTGAGCACGGTCATTGGCAGGCCGTGCGTGTTCACGGGAGTGGAATTAGTTGTAATGAGCTCGTCGATGAGACCGCTCTTGAGGCGCTCGATGGCGACTTCGTTCAGGATACAGTGGCTGACCGCCGCCCGGATGCTGCGCGCTCCGTGTTCACGAAGGATCTTCGCGGCTGCACACAGCGTACCGGCCGTCTCGGTGATATCGTCAACCAGCAGGACATCGCATCCCTCCACTTCGCCAACGACGTTGATGGCTTCGACCTTGGTGGCGCTGACACGCTTTTTCGCCACCAAGGCGAGGCCGGCACCAAGCACGTCCGCATAGGCGGCGGCCATCTTCATACCGCCGACGTCGGGCGAGCAGACCACCAGATTCTCACGCTTCGTCTTCGCCAGATATTCAAAGAAGACCGGTGACGCAAACAGATGATCAACCGGGATGTCGAAGAAACCTTGGATTTGCTGACTGTGCAGATCCATTGTTAGGATACGGGTCGCACCCGCGGCGACGAGGAGGTTGGCGACGAGTTTGGCCGTAATCGGAACGCGGGGCTGATCTTTGCGGTCTTGTCGTGCGTAGCCGTAAAATGGCAAAACCGCCGTGATCCGTTGCGCCGAGGCCCGTCGAGCCGCATCGATCATAATGAGCAACTCGACGAGGTGATGATTCGTCGGCGGACACGTCGACTGGATGATGAACACGTCGTGCCCACGGACGTTCTCATTGATTTTCACAAACGACTCGCCGTCAGGAAAACTGGTGACCGTCGCCTCGCCGAGGGGCTCGCCAATGGAGCGGCACATTTCCTCTGCGAGGATACGATTGGAGTTGCCCGTGAAAATTTTCAGCCGCGTTTCGCTCATAAAGCTCGAAGGTGGGGACGAACCGCGCCCGGCGGAAGACTTTTCTGCGTCACGCAGCACTCCGCAAGAATCCCCGACCCGAGGGCCCGTCCAGCCGCCGCTGGCTCACTCAATCCGCGCCTCGATCGCATCGACCCGCTTAAACAAGTCAGGCAGTCGTCGCTGCAGAACAACCAGACGACGCTCAAGCTGAAGCGGAATCGCAGGGGACCCGTTGACAAAAAATCCCGCAGGCACGTCAGCCGTCACGGCCGCCCCCCCACCAACCTTGGCTCCTTTTCCAATGGCGAGATGACCCGCGACGCCAGCCTGTCCGCCCAGCACCACATAGTCGGCGAGATGGGTGCTGCCCGATATCCCAACCTGCGCGCAAATGAGGCAGTGTTTACCGATCACCACGTTGTGGGCGATTTGAACTAAGTTATCAATTTTTGTCCCTTCGCCCACCTCGGTGCGACTAAAGCGCGCGCGGTCAATCGTGCTGTTTGCACCAATCTCAACATCGTCGCCGACCGCGACGTACCCCACTTGAGGGACCTTCTCGTGGCGGCCTTGGGAAAACTCGTACCCAAATCCGTCAGACCCGATCACGGCGCCGGGCTGCACGCGAACGCGTCGCCCCAGCACACATTCGCTCGCGAGCACAACGCCCGGCATCAGCCAGCTGTCGTCGCCGATGCAGGCCTCGCAACCAACGAAGACCTGGGCCTGGAGGTGGACGCGTTCACCGATCTGAGCCCCGGCCTCCACCACGCACAGGGGCCCGATCGTGGCGGTCGGGGCGATCTTTGCCCCCGGCGCCACCACGGCCGACGGATGGACGCCCGCCGACGGCACAGGCCAAAGCAACCGCTCGATCCGGGCGCAAACGCGAGCCAGCGCGACGGACGGGTTTTCCACCAACAGAAAGAGCTGACCAGGTGAGGGTTCACCGGAATACCCGCCCGGCAAGAGCACCACCGACGCTCGCGTGGTGGGGACCTCGGATTTGTATTTCGGGTTGCCGAGGAACGAGAGATCCCCGGGACCTGCGGCCGCGAGCGAAGCAAGCCCGCGAACGACTTCGCTCGTCGAGCCCCGGGTGGCTAATGGCTGCGTGATGCCAACGATGTCGGCGGAGGAAAACGAAACCTGCATGAATAGTACCGTGAGGAATTTATCGCGCGGGGCAATTCAGCTTTGGGGGCCGCATCGTCAGAGGGGCTCCGAAGCGATCAGCCACAAAAAAGCCCCGCTCGAAGAGCGAGGCTTTTGCGGCGTTTTCCTGCGCAGCCGAAATTATTTCTTCGGAGCGATTCCGGGTACCGTAATCGCAGCGGCCGGTGCGGCGGCGGGAGCCGCGGGCGCACTGGCGGGGCGGTCCTTGTTGATTTCCTTCATCACGTCATCGGTGATATCGTAGCTAGGATCCGCATAGACCAAGCCGGAGATGCCGATCCCGGTGGGGCCGGCTTTGTCGAGGAGAACGGTGCCGCCCTTAGCCTTGGCGACCCCGGTCGCGATTTTGCTGATTTCCTCCAGCATGAGGCTTCGAAAGGTATTGAGACGCTGGCTGAGGGAATTGCGGGTGTTCTGGATAAAGCCCTGCACTTCGCGCTGCTTGGTCTGGATACCCTCGAGTTTTTTTTGCGCTTCGGTTTGCGCCTTGACCTTCGCCTCGGCGGTTAGCGTGGGATTATTCGACTGGTCGTTGAGGCCTTTGTATTCTTCGACCAGGCTGTTGCCCTCCTTGTTCATCTTGTCGACTTCTTCCTGCGCCTTGGCGTCATCGGCCTGAATCTTGGCGTTTTGCTCAACCGTTTTGTAATGACCGTCGTAGAGCTTGGCCATGTCGACGACCATGAGTTTGACGGCCGGTTGGGCGTTTGCTGCGAGAGAGAGCGCGCCGAAAGCAGCGAGCGTAATGAGGGTTTGGATAGATTTCTTCATGGGTGATTTTGAAAACGAAAGGTTGAAAAGGAACAGAATCAGAAGCGCGTGCCAAAGGAAAAATTGAACTGGTTGCCCTTCTTCGCGTCCTTGGGCCCCTTAATGGGAATACCGAAATCGAGGCTCAACGGAGCACCGGCCACAAAGAGGCGTAAACCAAAGCCAAAGTTGTCGGCGTAATCGCGAGGATTAAAGTCGAAGGCATTGCGGTTGACGAACCCGGCGTCATAGAAAACGGCCGCCCGAATTGGGCTGACGATATCCAACGAATATTCGGCACTGAAGAAACCGTAGGTCTTTCCGCCGATCGGTTCATTGAAGGTGTCACGCGGAGCAACATCGCGGAATTCATAGCCCCGCAGCGTCGTCGGTCCACCCAGGTAATACTTACTGTAGTACGGGACGTCGGGACTGTCTCCGAAATTTTGGATCACACCCCCGCGAGCGAGGAGCGCGAGCACCTGGGTTTGCGTTTCAAAGACCGGGAAAAACTGCGAACCACGGAATTCGGCGCTGTAGAAGTTATTGATTTTGCTGCCGCCCAAGGGTCCACCGGCGATGGCGGTGTTGATTTCGATCCGGTTGCCGGCCGTGGTGTTGATGATCTTGTCGCGCGTATCACGGAGGAGCTGGAAGCTGACTTCCGAAAGGGCGTTGTTACCCTCAAGGGATCGGATAATCGACGAGGCTGACGATGAGACGTCTTTGATATTAACGATTTTATAAGTGTAGGCCAGTTTGCCTTCGACGAGTTCAAAGAGACGTTTGCGGAGGTAGATTTCAGCTCCGGTTTCTACTTGGCTGTAGAATGAGCTGTTGTAGTCCGAACTGCTGCGGAAAATGCTGAAACCCAGCGATAACGCTTTTTGGAAGAGCCAGGGTTCTTCGAAGGAAAGCACGGCCTCGCTCGAGCGCGAACCAAGCTGCAGACGTAGGCGAAATTTTTGACCATCGCCCTGAAAGAACGAGCGACGGTTGAAGATGTCGAAGTTCGACTGGGAGACTTCGGCGAAGAGGGTCGCGCGCTCAAGCGAACTGAAGCCGGCGCCGAAGGTCAGGTTGCCAGTGCGCCCCTCTTTGACGGCAATCCGCATATTACGACGCCCCGGGATATTTGTCTCCTGATCGGTGACGGTCACGTCCTCGAAAAATCGCGTATTCTCCAGCCGGAGTTTACTGATTTTCATCATCACTTTACTGAAAACATCGCCAGGACCGAGGACGAGTTCGCGGAGGATGACCGTGCTCTTGGTCTTGGTGTTACCTTCGATCACGATCGACTCGACGTTGAATTTCTCACTCTCCTGCACTTGGTACTCAATATCGATGTTTCCGGTCGTAACATTCGGCTTGCGGAGGATGCGGACGTTGGTCTGCAGGTAACCGTCCTTACCGTAAAAATCCTCGACGCGCTCCGTGTCCTTATCAAGCCGCGAGGGTACAAAGACCGTGCCACTGCGAATGCGCGCAACCCGCTTGAGCAGCGTCGTAGCAAAGAGCTTGTTACCCGTAAAATTGATCTCTCCGACCCGGTATTGGCGACCCTCGGTGACCGTCACCGTGATGAGGAGCTTGTCGGGACTGGGATAACTGAAGACCACGGTGTCTTGCGGGATATCCACATCGAGGTAGCCCTGCTCGCGATAGTAGTTCCGCAGCTTGTCCAAGTCGTCTTCGAACTGGTCATCCTTGAAACGGCCCGAACCCGTGAGCCAAGAGAACATCCACCATTTCTTCGTCTCCATCTCACCTTTTAACTTATTCGACTTTACCCGCGCATTCCCGACAAAGCGGATATCGGTGATCTTCACCTTGGCACCTTCTTTTATTTTGAAGATGACCGTGCCGAATCCACCCACCCGATCCCGCTCAATGGAGTAGGTGACGGAGACCTGATTGTAACCCGCCTTTTGGTAATACTCGATCAGCTTGCTCGCGTCGTCTTTTACCTGGCGTTCATCGAGCGCGAAATTGGGCCGAGTTTTGGCCTCTTTTTCGAGGCGGTTGCTCTTGATCTTTTGGTTGCCCTCGAACTTGACCGCTAGAATGCGATACTTAGGCGTGACCTCGACCACGAGATTCAGGGTGTTCGCTTCAGCGGGTTCCTGTTTGAACTCAATCAGCTCAAAGAGGCCCGTGCGATAGAGCGAGCGCAGATCGCGGTCGAGCATGTTGGCGTCGAATTCGCCCCCCTCCCGGACCTGCATGTTGGCGCGCACGACCTGCTCGTTAACGTTAGCCGTCCCCACAAACTTGATCGTAATCGTGCCGGCCTTGAAGACCGGGGTCGGTTGTTGCGGTTGCTCAGGTTGATTCTGGCCAGGAGCTTGGGCTCGGACCGGAGTTCCACCCGCTGCCAACAACAAGAGAACGGCGAAGATTGAGGAGGTGACCCTACGCATAGGGTTACTGATGATAGTTTTCAAAGCGTGTGATATCTCGAAGGAAAGTGAGCTTGAGTTCTCCTACTGGTCCGTTTCGGGACTTGGCAACGATTAACTCGGCCGAGTCGGCGGCTACCTGAAATTTTTCGTCGGCGTCGCGCGGGCGGGCCAGCATAAGAACAACGTCGGCATCTTGCTCAATCGAGCCGGATTCACGCAAGTCGGCCAATTTCGGCGTGCGGTTTTCCTTTTCTGAAGCGCGGTTGAGCTGGGATAATACAAGGACCGGCACGTTCAGTTCCTTCGCAAGTGATTTTAGTCCACGTGAGGCTTCGGCGACCTGCTGCTCGCGAGGCATCTTGTTGTCGGTCGGGCTCAACAACTGAAGGTAGTCGACAATAATGAATCCGAGTGGCGTACGGGAGTGAATACGCCGAGCCTTGGCGCGCAGCTGCATGATCGAAAGCGAACTGGAATCGTCGATAAAAATGGGGGCCTTGGAGAATTCGTCGGCAGTTTGGACCAGACGGTTTTGCTCATCGCCGTTCTTGGAGAGCAATCCGTCCCGGAGCAGCTTCATGTTTACCCGCGCACGCGAGCACAGCATACGCAGTGCGAGCTGGGCGGCGCTCATCTCAAGCGAGAAAACCAAGCTCGCAACCCCCGGCCCACGTTGCGGTAGAGAGGCGGCTTCGGCGAAGTTGAGCGCGAGTGAGGTTTTGCCCATCGAAGGACGAGCCGCGAGGATGATCATTTCCTGGCGCTGGAAACCCCACATGAGCGCATCGAGATCCTTGAAACCCGAAGACACTCCCGTCAGCTCACCCTTTTTCATCATCATTTTCGTGATGACGTTCATCGCCTCGCGCGTGGGTTCGCGCATCTGCTTGGCACTTTCACTCACGCGATTTTGAGTCACTGTGAAAATTCGCGATTCGATTTGGTCCACGAATTCGTCGATACCGCCAGAAAACCCATAGCAATCCTCCACCGCTCCGGTGGCCGAACGGATAATCTCTCGCAGCAAACTCTGTTCGCGGACTTTTTCGATAAAATACCCCGCTTGCGCGGTGGTCGGAATCCGACTGCTCACTTGCGCGAGGAAGGCATAGCCCCCGACGGTCTCGAGCTGTCGCGAAGTCTTTAACGCCTCGGCCACCACCGAAACTTCAATCGGTTTCTGGCTGTTGTAGAGATTGACCAAAACCTCGTAGATTACTCCGTGCTTCGGGTCGTAAAATGACTCGGGCCGAATGCGCGCTTCCAGACAACGCGAGAGGACGTCGGCCCCATCGAGCAGGCAGCACGACAACAGATATTCCTCTGCCTCGAGACTGTGCGGCAACGAACGTCCAACGGCACCCGTGGGAGCTTGGGAACGTCGGAATTTATTGGGGGCGTCTTCGACCATGCGCGAACGGATGAGTCAGTATAGAGGACAGCAGCGCGGCAACAGTTGGTTTGAACAATCGGCTCACACAAAAAACAAAAGCCGCGTCCGGTGGGTGGACGCGGCCCTCGATATTTCGCGAACCAAGGGGCCCTTGACTACTTCCGCTCAGGGCGGTCGTAGCGCTTGAACTCTGGCTTGGGTGCCTCGACGGCGGCAGGCTCGATTGGGTTTTCAGACACGACGTCGAAGTTGAGTTCGACTGAAACGTCGGCATGAAGTTTCACCTTCACGGTGTGCTTGCCGAGGGTCTTCACCGGCGTATGCAGGTGAATCCGCTTCTTCTCGAGGACGATCCCCGCGGCGGTGAGTTTTTCGTGCACATCGGTGGCCGTGATGGCACCGAACATCTTGCCACCCTCGCCCGTCTTGACGGCGAACGCCAAGCTCGTCTTCTCGAGCTTTTTGGCCAGCTCTTGAGCGAGAGTGAGTTCGTCTTGTTCACGGCCCACGCGACGCTTCTTGAGCGCCTCGACGTGCTTTTGGTTAGCCGCATTGAGCGACACCGCAATTTTACGCGGGAGCAGATAATTGCGGGCGTAGCCAGCGCGGACTTTAACTTGATCGCCTTCGCCGCCGAGGCCTTCGACGGGTTTGACGAGGAGAATTTCTGTTGATGCCATAATTGTTTGGGTTCGATCTGCGCCGGAGCGCGGTGAGTTGTTTGCGGGTGTCACGACGGCACTTGCCGCCGACGGATCCATTGCTGGACCCGCTCCAATAAATAATAATTGCGACTTAAAACGGCACGTCTTCGTCGAGGTTTTCCTGCGTGGCGGGCTTGGCCGTCGCGCTGCGCGCCGGCGGAGAGTGCCGTTCAGGTGAGACTGTCTGGTCAATCCCCGGCTCCGCTGAGCCTTGGCCTGGACCGCCAACCGCACCGGCACGACCATCGCCGAGGAACTGAAACTGTTCGAGCACCACCTTCATGCGGCTGCGCTTCTCCTTCGTGTTCTTGTCCTCCCACTGGTCGAGGCGTAAACGGCCCTCGACATACAGCGGGCGGCCCTTGGTCACATATTTGGCGATCGTCTCGCCTTGTTTGCCCCAAGCCTCGACATCCACGTACATGACTTCCTCACGAGTCTCGCCGGACTCCATCTTGAACTGACGATTAATCGCGAGCGAGAACTGGCAGATCGGCGTGCCCTTGGGCGTGACGCGCAACTCGGGGTCGCGGGTCAGATTGCCCATGAGCAAGACTTTATTGAGTGAAGGCATGACCGAAGCAGCGTCGGACGCTGGTTAGGCAGACTGGATAAACGTGCGATAGACGCTGCTGTTCAGGCGGAGGCGCTCGATCAACTCGGCTGGCGCGGCTGCCGGAGCGGCGAAGTTGACGTGAACGTAGGTCGCACCGGTGAGCTTCTTGTCGGTCACGCGAACGAAGTCCTTCTTGCCGATATTTTCCACGGCCGTGACGTCGCCATGCAGGTCGACGATGACTTTTTTTACACCGTCAAGGATCTGGTCAACCGACTCTTCCTTGCCACGGTTATCAAGGATGAAGGTTGCGCGGTAGTTGCGTTTGGTAGCGTTCATTTTGGGTCTCTGCGATTGAGCTGATTCATGGCTGCCTCCGTGCCGCGGTTAAGCAGCAGTTCGAGGCCTTGCACGTGAGTTTCGAGTTTTTGATTTAAGAGAATCTGTTGATCTGAAGTGAATTTTCCGAGAACGAAGTCAGTCAGTTCCATCTGCGCGGGTAACTTCGGCCCAATGCCGAGTCGGTAGCGGGCAAAACCGTCACCGACGTGCTCGAGCATACTCGCGACACCGTTGTGACCGCCAGCGCTGCCCGAGACCGAGACCTTGACGAGGCCGAGATCAATCGTGAGGTCATCGTAGACCGCCGCGACCTCCGTAGAGGCGATTTTGAAGAATCGCCCGAAGGCTCCGACAGCCGTACCACTGGCGTTCATAAACGTGTGTGGTTTGATCAGCCAACGAGTGCGGCCGGGGGTATCCCAGCGCGCGATTTCCGCCTCAAACTGCCCTACCTGTTTCCAGGTGAGGCCGTGTTTTTTGGCGAAGGCATCGAGCACCACCCAACCCAAATTGTGGCGGGTAGCTTCGTAGTCGCGGCCCGGATTGCCGAGACCGGCAACGAGCGAGATGGACATAACTCAAAGAACGTTGGCCTAAACCCGTTGCGTTGAAGCAACGGGGTGGCGCGGAAAAGAAACAAGAATTACTTCTTGGCGGGAGCAGCCGGCTTAGCGCCAGCAGCGGGAGCAGCGGCCTTCGCGCCGGCGGCGGGAGCAGCACCAGGCTTGGCGCCGGCAGCGGGAGCGGCAGCACCAGCGGCGGGAGCAGCACCAGCGGCGGGAGCAGCACCAGCGGCGGGAGCAGCACCCTCGACCGGAGCGGCAGCGGCCACTTCCTGGACGATTTCGGCCACAGGCTCGACGCAGGAGACAATCGGCTGGCCCTTGAGGTCGAGAAATTCGACGCCCTCAATCGGCTTCAGACCGGAAACTTTAATAGTCTCACCGACCTTGAGCTCGGTGACATCAACGTTGATCGCCTCGGGCAGATCCTTCGGGAAGCAGCGCACGCGAAGCTGTTGGGTGTTCATTTCCAGAACGCCACTCTGGTTCTTGACGCCAAATGAGTCCCCGGTGACACGAACTGCCACGCGGATTTCAAATTTCTCGTCGGCCTTCACTTCTTGGAAGTCGATGTGGAGATATTTGTCCGTGATCGGGTCCCTCTGGACTTCTTGAAGGAACGACAGTGCCTTATCGGCCTTGTCCGTGCGCTCGAGTTGCACGAGGACGGAGCGACCGGCGACGGACTTCAGAAAGCGGATGAACTCCGGCCCATCCACCGTCAGCGACTCGGGGCTGGTGTGCTTCCCGTAGAGAATCGCGGGAACGCGGTTGGCCTTGCGGAGGCGGCGTGATGCACTGCGACCGGTTTGGGCGCGTGCGGTGACGTTGAGTTTGAACTGTTGGCTCATAGATTTCGTTCCCCCTGTCACCCCGGAATTGAGGGCAGGCGTAGTGGAAAAGAGGGATAGGTCATACGGTCGTCGGGATCGAATGCAATCAAAACTTTGGCGAACGCGAAAATTGCTCCTGCTGATCACGTTCGCTGCTCCCCGCGATTCCGGCTCGCCCGACATCCGGTTTGATTGTCGAGCAACGCCAAAGACTTGACCGCAGCCCACGCTGTTTGGTTATTTCGTCCATGCCGTTCCCTTCGCTTTGTTCCGTTCGCTTACACACTGTTTAGTCATCCGAACTCTATGATCCCCACCCGTCGCCAATTCCTCCAAAACTCCGCGGTCCTCCTCGCCGCACCGTTCATTCTCTCGAGCCGCGTCTGGTCGCAATCGACCGCACCGAGCAAGCGCCTTACCATCGGTTGCATCGGCATGGGCAAACAGATGGGCGGCCACCTCGGTGGCTTTATCAATCGCGATGACGTCGAAGTCCTCGCGGTGTGCGACGTCGACACGACCCGCCGCCTGCACGCCAAGAAACGCGTCGACGATGCGTACACGAAAAAGGCCGGCGAAACCTACCGGGCCTGCGACGCCTACAATGATTTTCGCGAGGTGATCGCTCGCAAAGATATCGACGCCATCATCATCGCCACACCCGATCACTGGCACGCCTACATCGCCATCGCCGCCGTGCGCGCAGGCAAAGACGTTTACTGTGAAAAGCCGCTCACCCATAATATTCACGAAGCTGTCGAGCTCGTGAAGGAGACTCGCAAGGCCAAACGCGTTTTCCAAACCGGCTCGCAACAGCGCTCCTCCAAGGAATTCCGCGTCGCCTGCGAACTCGTCCGCAACGGCGTCCTCGGCCGCGTCAACTCCGTCCACGTCTCCTTCGGCGATCCCGCCACACCCTACTCCCAGCCCGCCGCCGAAATGGAGCCCGGCCTCGACTGGGATCGCTGGTGCGGCCCCGGCCCACTCGTCGCCTACAGTCCTTTTCTCTGCCCGCGCGGGCTCCACACCAATTTCCCCGACTGGCGGAAGACATGGGAATTCGGCGGCGGCATGATCACCGACTGGGGCGCCCACCACATCGACATCGCCCAGTGGGGTCTCGGCATGGATGGCTCCGGCCCCGTCGAAATCCGCGCCCCGAAAGATTGGCAAACCGCCAAACGCGGCGCCCAACTCGTCTACGCCGACGGCACCATCCTCACCCACGTCAAAGGCAAGGGCGTCTCTTTCTATGGTACACTCGGCGAGTGCCATGTGAACCGCGGTAAATTCGAACTCATCATGGACGGTAAAACGGTCCATAAATTCTGGGACAAGGAAGTCGACAAAACCACGTCGATGGAACGGGAAGTCGTCCTTACCGAGCGCGAGTTTCTTACCGACGCGAAGATCAAACTCACCGCTCCCAAGAGCCACCTCCAGAACTTCCTCGACTGCGTGCAGTCCCGCCAGACCCCCATCGCCGACGTCGCCATCGGCGCGAGCAGCGTGACCGCGTGCCACCTGATGAACTTCGCCTACCACTATGGAGCGAACGCGACGTGGAACCCCGAGCGGAACAAATTCGCAAGCGGCGGCAACAGCAAGTGGCTCACCCGCGAAAAATACCGCGCCGGTTGGGTCGTGTAAGCCCGGAACGAGGCGGCCGTTCCAACCGCCCTCCGCTCGACGCTGCGTAGCCCGCCTCGTGAGAGGCGGGACCGTGGGCGAGATTCGCGCGTGAAATCAGCGCAAATAGCCCCGTCGAGAGCGTAGCCCGCCTCGTGAGAGGCGGGACCGTGAGAGGCGGGACTCTCCGGCACCACGCCCACCCCGCGCTCCGGCCCCATCTTTCTCTTTCCTCTTTCGCTTTCTTCTTTCTCTCTGAGCGGGTCGCATGTCCCCCTCGTCACCGCGCCCCTCCTC
>Ga0114971_10000538_pt1 | contig 24543 bp, 15 predicted proteins | sample M_140625_MF_Meta_FD_87320 | JGI IMG/M metagenome (GOLD analysis project Ga0114971, IMG submission 87320) | Freshwater microbial communities from Lake Montjoie, Canada to study carbon cycling - M_140625_MF_MetaG | ecosystem: Environmental > Aquatic > Freshwater > Lake | place: Lake Montjoie...
CACCGTGCGTCCGCCCGCAATCATGATTTCCTGGCGCGGCAGGATGAAGCGGAAGCAGGCGATGGTCTTGAGGATTTCCATCACCGGCAGCGGCTCGTTTTTGGCGAAGGGCGTGCCGGGGATGGGGTTGAGGATATTGACGGGCACGACGTTCGCGCCGATGGCTTTCAATTCAAACGCAAGGTCGCAGCGGTCCTCGCGGGTCTCCCCCATGCCGATGATGCCCCCGGAACAGATTTTGATGCCGGCCTTCTTGAGATAGCCGATGGTCTCCAGCCGGTCATCGAACGTGTGGGTGGTGCAGGTCTGCGGGAAAAAGCGACGCGAGCTTTCCAGATTGTGTCCGTAACATTCCAGGCCGGCCTCCTTGAGGCGGTTGGCCACCTCCTGTTTCTTGATGATGCCGAGCGAGGCATCGGGGCGGGTCTTGCCCCCCGCCTTCAGCTCCTTGATGCGGTCGCACACCTCATCCAGCATCGGGCCCTCGTTCAGCCCCTTCCACGCGGCGACCAGGCCAACGGCGGTGACTTGATTCCGGCTGGCTTCCTGCGCGGCTTCGTTCACGGGCTCCGGTTCGATGAACCCGTATTTGGGCGAGCCGGTCTGGTAATGGGAGGACTGGGAGCAGAAGCTGCAGTTCTCCGAGCAGGCGCCGGCCTTGGCATTGACGATGGAACAGAGATGGATTTTATTGCCCTTGAATTTTTCGCGGATGCGATTGGCCCACGACAGCAAATCCAGGATGTCGGCGGAGGTTTCGAGATGGAAGAGCCACGCCGCCTCCTCCCGCGAAATGTGTCCGCCGCCCAAAACCCTCTGCCCGAGCATGGATAACTTCTGGTGATTCCCTGCGTCAACTGATGTCGCCGTCATGGTTGACAGCATAATCAGAAGGGGGGAATCCGCAAGCGCGGTCTGCGGGTCCTAGACGCCATCAATAAGGATCGGGGCGTATCATCGTTGGCTACTGGCGACGGTCCGAAACCTCGTAGAGCCACAGTTCTGTTGCTGGCGGGAATGTGTCGGCGGGGCGGTCGCGATTGGCGGGCAGCGACTCCCACCGGAGCACCCACGTCCGACCGTCGCAGCTGGAAACGGCCGTGCGCCGCTGCAGGCCGGGATACCCCGTAAGCGGCGGCGCTTCGGGCAAGAGACCGGGCGCCGGCGGCAGAGCCCCGAGCGACCGCAGGGTGTGCGCCTCAAACCGCAACCGGCCCGGCCCGGGGCCAAAGGGCATGTCATAGCTCACGACAAATGTGCCGTCCGCTTGAAGTTCGGGCGCGCCGAGGTGGATGCCGGCCGGAAGCGAGCCGGCACCGGAAAAGTCCCAGCGAAATTTCCAGTCGCTGATCTGCGAGATTTTCCAACCGCCCAACCACGCTGGTTGCGCCGCGTAGATCTGCGAGTTTCTTTTTTTATCGTAGCGGTGATAAACCACCACCGGCCGCTGCTGCGCATCGAAAGCAAAATTGAAACAGGCGTTGATCAATCCTTGCTTCTCTTGGGCGTCGTCAATCACTTCGCCGGTTTTGAGTGTGATGGGTAGCGGGCATTTCCCGCCCCGGCTATTTTCCCAATGGATAAAATCCCGGGTGCGCACATAACTGAGCCGGTGGTTGCTAGAACAGTCGGGAGTCTCCCGCCACACCCAGACCAGATGAAAGAGGCCGTCCGGGCCGGGCCGCGGCACGCTGGCATAGGCGTTGCGCTGGCCTTCGCCATCCATGACCGGGACGGCGTTCAAATGCCGCCAGGCGCGTGTGTCGGGATTATAAATGTTGTAGATGTCGCTTCCGTTGCCGCTGCCGCCGCTGCGATAGCGGAACAGCATTTCTCCGGAGGCACTTTTAAAAAAGACCGGATAGGTGACCCGCGCTTCCTGGTCCCCGGTCATCCGATCCAGCCGCTCCAGAGAAGTGATATCCAACGGACGGCGCGACCGATAGTAAACCAGCGGGTCGGCGTGCATATTGCCGGAAAGGTGGAGATACCCGTCCCGGTCGAGCGCCAGCGCCAGGTAGTTGTGAGCGTCCCAGGCGGTGACGTTGGAGTCCCTGTGGCGGTTTGTCACCAAAACGCCGGCGGGATGGAAGAACGTCCAATTCGTCCCGTCCAGCTGGCGCCCGGCAACGGTGATGCGCCGCTCCGCGTCGTAGTAGGCCACGAACTGATGGCCCCGCTCGGTGAGGAATGCGAAGCCCACCGGTGAGGCAGACGCGGCCTGGCCGAGCCGCGTTTCGGACAAGATAAGGGAAGACGAAGTCTCTTTTGAGACAGCCGGGGAGCTCCAAAATATGAGTCCGGCCAGCAGGGTGAATGCGCCCGGACCGCTGATGATTTTTCGGGTGATGCGATTCATAACGGTAGCCTTAAAACGGTCGCTGCTGGAGGATTTCCCGTTTCAGCGGGCCGGGCAATCTTGATCCCCAGAGAAAATAACAGGGGCAACATCAAAAGAGCCTGAGCAAACTTGATTTGCGGTGTAGTCATTGGCCGCTAACACCGTATCGGGGCCGCCTAATACCAAAACCAGCGAGTTGGGCCGCCGCTCCACTGCCCCCACGCCTTGGTGTTTTTGAAATTGCGCCAGCTCACGTGATTGTCCTGGAATAAAGCATTCCCACCGGACGGGTTGGCTCCCGCCATGTGGCTGGAGTTGTAACCCTGCGTCAATACCGCGGCGTTGGCGGTGTAGACTCCTTTGAACTTGTCCGTCAACAATCCGGAACTCTCTGAAATGATTACGTCCGTGACCAGTTCTGAGTCCGATAGGGTGAGGGTATTGGTAAATGTCCTGTCCATCCTGACCAGAAAACCCCGTTGCGCCTCGCTGCCAATGCCCGTGGGGGGCGCGACCAGTTTCACCCCGTAGGTCTGCGGCCCGTCGCGGCTCAAAAGCCATTGATAACTGGTCACTCGAAAAGAGCCGGTGCCCCCATTATAATTCCACCAATAATCCGTATCCTGTACGGAGGTGTAGCCGCCGGGACAATAGGTTATTTTGCGCCCTGCCGTGCCCATGCAATCCGCCATATTATACGCCAAATCCCAGAGCGCATTGCCTTTGGCATCGGAAGCGCTCTTCTGCGGCAGAAATTCGCGGTTCTCGTCGGCATACATTTGCAGCGACAGGCCGATCTGCTTGAGGTTATTGATGCAAGAGGTGCGCTTGGCCTTTTCCTTGGCGCTGCTCAGCGCCGGCAGCAGCATCGCCGCCAGGATGGCAATGATGGCGATGACCACGAGTAATTCAATGAGGGTGAAACCCCGGTTCAGACCGGGTTTTTTCTTCAACTCGGATGGGATTAACTGGCACATGTGAAACAAACATACAGGATGCAATCCAATATTTATGTCACGGCTTTACGTGACAGGCCATGACCACCCGCTCGCGGAAATCAATCCTGATGGAACACCGGCTTGAGCGGCACGCGCAACGTGCCTCGATTGAGGTTCAGCCACCGACAAACAGCTCGCCCGGAACACGACAGCGCCACCTGCACTTTGGCGGCGATGATCTTTTGTCGCTCCGGGCTTAGGCGTTTTTTTGCAAAGCAATCTCCAACGCCTTGTTCTTGAGCAGCTGGTCGGCCAGCAAGTGCTTGAGGTCGGTGTTCTCCCGTTCCAGTTCCCGCAGCCGTTGCACCTCCGGCAAACTCAGCCCGCCATACTTGCTCTTCCAGCGGTAAAACGTCTGCGGACTGATGTTGCATTGCCGACATACCTCCTCGTTACTCTGCCCGCTGGTCTCCGCTTCCCGTAGGATGCGGATGATCTGCTCGGTGGTATGATACGTCTTCTTCATGATGGTTTCCTGTTTGTCCGAAAACCATCCCATCAGTATTGGCCTAGTTCAAGGGGTCCCAATCCGCATCCCGACTTCGGCTTCCGAATTGAAAGGATTATTCTGGAGCGAAATGTAAAAGGATTGCGGAGGCAAGCTCCACCCGAATTATCAGGTTGACTGGGCCGCCGACTTTGGCGCTGTTCCATTGGCCTGCCCATTTTCCCTGCGGACTGATGGTAGCTCCTCCCAACCTCACGCCGGTTTTGGCGGCCACATCCTGATGCTCCTGCGCCAAATCCAACTGCTGCCAAGTGCCAGAAGGTTTTTCCGGCGGCAGCTGGAGCGAGACCTCAACGGGCAGGGCGGCGGCGCCATGGCTTTTATTGATCAGCGTCAGATACAGGGAGCCGTCGCGATCCCGATAAGCATAGGCATTGAAATCAATGGATGAGGGGGCCTGAGTTTCCACCCGCAGCGATCGCCCCCGCGCTCCCTGGCTGAAAGCCAGATAGGCGTAGCTTTGGGGGCGGATGTCAAATCCCCGTCCGTCCGCCTGCCGCACAAACGCAGCGTAGTGCGCCGCCCCGAAGGTGCCGTCGCGCCCGACCGATTCGCCGGTGTGATAATTCATGCCCGATAGATGGTGCGCCGCCCACCAATGGGTGCAGTCCAACGCCCACAGCGTCGCCGCATAGGTATCGCTGGAATCTTTGGCGCCGCCGTAGTAGCAGCTGTTGAGTTCATCCATGCGGTAGGGAATCCCCTTGTCGGCCAGCACCGCTCCCAGACGGGTGTAGGATTTTTGATAACGGGCATGAATGTCATTGGAAAGAAACCGGGCCCGGGTCGCCGGCGGATTGGTTTCCCCCACCCGGCCGGAACCCAGAAAATAATTATGATCGCTGACCATCGCCAGATGCCCCTCGGCAAAGACGTCCCCGGCCAGATTCAGCGCATAAGTGCCCACGGCGCTGGGGCCATCGAACATCGCATGCGGCACGGCTTTCAAGATAGCGTCATAATGCGGCTTCCATTGGGCATAATAGGCCTCATACGTCTTGAAATAGTAATTGGGTTCATTGCCGACAGCATAACAATCCAGCACATCCCCGTAGTGATCGGCGATGTAACGGGCGAGGCGCGCGGAATCGGCCGGGTTGCCATCCTTCAGGCGGAAGGAATAGATCACCTTCACGCCGGCGGCCCGGGCAAAGGCAAACAATGCATCGATGTCCTTTTCCTGCGGCACTGGAATGCGCGGGTCGTCCACCGCATTAGCGCCCACGCGGAGGTTTTTAATGCCGAGCGTTTTGAACGTATTCACCAGTGCGGTGTTGTGGGCGTCAAAATAGTAGCGCCCCTTCTGGGGAAGCAGCAGGGACGATTCGTAGCTCAGCCCCAGGAATTGCGGCGCCAGCTCAGCGCCCTTTCCGTCATCCATCACAGTGACAACCACCGGCTGAACGGGAGCGGCGGCCCGCCCGCCCGTCGGCCAACCCGCCAGGCAAAAAGGGATCAAAACAATCGGCGCCCAGTGGGAAATACGGGGAAAGTACATTGAACTATTTTTTATTTTGTTTTGTCGCAGGGCGAGTTTCTTTTTTTGGCGGGGAAACCATTTCAAAATCATCCGTGCGGAAAGGCGTCACCGGCAGGCCGTCCTCGGAGAAAAGATTGCAAACCGGATTATCGCTCCAGGCGTAACGCACCGCGACCGGCGAGGGCACGGCATCACTTTCCACTTCCACCGTATTCCCGCCGACAATTCTGCCAGTCGCCCAATGCCAGACTTTGTCCGAGCCGCAAATCGCAAATCCTTTTGCCTCATCCACTCCAAAGGGGCGGAGACGGCTGCCGAAACAATCAACGGTCACGGTCGCCTTGTTGCTGTGGATGGCGAGGCTCTGGAACTCCGGGCTGCGGAACGGCAATTTCATTCCGTAATCCTTGACCAAAGCCCAGCGCACCAGGCGCGCGGCCACATCGTGCTTGTTGCGCGGGTGAATGTCGCGGCCCTCGCCCAGATCAATGATGACGGCCTGACCGGTGTTAGTCAGCTGCATCGTCCTGGTCTGTGACTCGCGCAGCGCCGCCCACCCGCTATCACCGGGGGCCGAAACCTGCGGCTTGTAATTAGCGAGCTGCACCCAGTAGAACGGGAAATCGCCCTGCCCCCACTCCTTGCGCCACTGCTCGATCAGAAACGGAAAGAGGCTGGCGTATTCGCGGGCGCGATCGGCATTGCTCTCGCCCTGATACCAAATCACGCCTTTGATGCCATAGCCGAGCGTCGGGCTCAGGACGCCGGCGAAGATGTTACCCGGTCGGGATCGGCCTGCCAGCCAGTTCTGCGGCCGCCCCGCGGGATTGGTAGCTCCCACTTTAATACAGCGGGCCCGCCACTCGGCCATCAACCGCTCCATTTCCGCCTTGCCCTGATCCGGCAACAGCTCCGCCTCACGCCGGGCCGCGGATTCCATCAGCCGCTTGAAACGAGGATCTTTCTCCAGAGCCGAGCGCCGCACCCAAGCTTCCGCGCTCGAGCCGCCCCAGGCGTTGTCGATCAGCCCGACCGGCACATTGAGAATTTGATGCAGATAACGTCCATAGAGAAAACCCACAGCGCTGAACGGGAGCGACGCCTCGGGCTGTGCCGCCTGCCACTGTCCATCGAAATTCTCCTGCATCTCCTGCGTGCCGAGATTAGGCACTTTGATGAGGCGCAGATTCGGCATTTTCGAGGCAGCCGCCTCCAAGTCGCCGTTCCAGTCATCGGTCAGCTTGAAGCCCATGTTGGACTGGCCGGAGCACATCCACACTTCGCCGATGAGCACATCGCCGATCTCGCGACGGGTTGAGCCCGTGACGGTGAGCGTCTGCGGCGTGGCATTGGCAGGCAACGGCGCGAGCGCGACCATCCATTTGCCGTCGCTGCTGGCTTTCGTGGACAGGATTTGGCCGGCGAAAGCCACAGTCACTTCCGTGCCGGGGGCATCCCAACCCCAAACAGGATTGGACTGTTTCTGCTGCAGCACCATGTGATCGCTGAAGATGGCGGGCATTTTAAGGTCCGCCCACGAGGGGGCAGCCAGCAGAACAACGAGGGTAATGAGCAAGATGGTTTTTTTCATAGTTTGAGGAGAAGATTTAGAGTCCTGCCCAAATGGTGCGCTTTGGCATGGGATTGGTCTCGATGAGAAACCATTCAGAGTGAACATGTGGGGGGGGTCTTAAACCCTGATTTCAAGTATTAAACTGCCAATTTTTTGGTGTATTTTATCGGCTTCCCGGATCAGGGAACCACCTTCAGCTGCGCCCGATTTGCTTCCAGCGCCCCCCAAATCCTCCTGATAGAAGTAAAGCTCCTGGCTCACGTTCCACGAGTGAATGAACAGCATCTTCCCCTTGGCCTTGACCCACTGCGCCGAGCCATCAATAAAGACTTCGTTGGCGCCCGGGGGCAGGCTGGAACTACCGGCCTTGTGCGCGGGCAGATTTTGCCATCCCCCGCCCATCGAGGGATCCCCCCAGGAGCCCCCGTTCAACCTCACCACGTCGGCCGCGAGCATCCAGCCCGGCTTGGACTGAGCGGTCTTGATGGGGCTGGCGGAAGGCACGCCCGCCGAGCCGACCACCCCGTTGTATTTCCAGGTGGCGATGCCCCCGTAATATTGATAGCCGATCACCCACTGCTGGTAGGCGGCACCATACAAAGGCAGCCCGAACCGGCCGGGGCAACACCACACACTCGGCCCGTTGGTTTGCGTGAGATTCAAGCCCAGGGATTTCCACGCATCAATCGTGGCGTTGCCAGCATCCACTTGAACCGGAAGCATACTGGGCCCCCCGGCGGTTTGGCTGCCTGCGGGCGGAACCTGGTCCTCATTATCGCCCGCGTAGATCAGGGCGCCCAAGCCGAACTGCTTCAGATTGTTCAGGCAGGAAATGCGCTTGGCCTTCTCCTTGGCGCTGCTCAGCGCCGGCAGCAGCATCGCCGCCAGGATGGCAATGATGGCGATGACCACGAGTAATTTAATGAGGGTGAAACCCCGGTTCAGACCGGGGTTTTTCTTCAACTCGGGTGGGATTAACTGGCACACGTGGAACAAACATACAGGATGCAATCCAATATTTATGTCACGGCTTTACGTGACAGGCCATGACCACCCGCTCGCGGAAATCAATCCTGATGAAACACCGGCTTGAGCGGCACGCGCACCGGGGAGTTGTCCGGATTCACCTCCATCAGGTCCGCCATGTGGTCCCACCACTTCTTCATCAATTCGGTCTTGCGCAGCTCCGCCATCGTGTTGTGGGCTGCCAGCTTTTGGACGGCGAATAAGGTTCCGGTTTCTTCATCGAGAAAAATTGAATAATCACTGACACCGGCGGCGCGGAGGGCGCGGGAAAACTCAGGCCAAATGGCGTCATGACGTTTCTTGTATTCGTCGCCCCGGCCGGGCTTGAGCTTCAACTTGGCAGCCACGATGGTGAACGGGGGTGTGTTTAAGGCGTCGGCCGGTGTCGGCGCCGATGCCTTCGCGTTGGGATCCAGCGCCGGCACGGCTTTGATCTCCGGCAGGTCCTGTTGCGCCAGACGGCGGAGCGCATCCGCTTCCTTGAACCACGCCAGCTCCAGCTCCCTCACTTTCTCCGGATGGGTGGATGCCAGGTTCCGGGTCTCGCTGCGGTCCTGGCGCAGGTCGTAAAGCTCCCACGGCTCGCCCCATTTTCCGACCAGCTTCCACTCGCCGACGCGCACCGCGCGATGGCCGTCATGATAAAACCACAGCGGCTCGGGCTTCGTTGTGCCATCCTTCGCGAAATCGGGTGCGAGACTTTTTCCTGGCAGCGGCGGCACGGGCAGCCCCGCCACCGTGGACGGACGCGAGGCGCCCGTGATGTCCAGCAAGGTCGGCACCAGATCAATCAAATGGCCTGGGTCCTGCCGCAGCTCGCCATGCGCTTGGATGCCCGCCGGCCAGCTCACGATGAGCGGCGTGGTGATGCCGCCTTCATGCGTCCAGGACTTATGCAGTCGGAACGGCGTGTTGGCTGCGCTGGACCAGCCCGAGCCAAGTCCAAGATAAGACTTCGCCGAGCCCATCGGCGCGGCGGGATCATTGCCATCCCCGCGCAGGATCTGCTCTGCGCTCGCCCCGTTGTCCGAGACAAAAAAGATCAGGGTGTTATCGAGGGCGCCCATGGCCTGAATCTGATCCAGCACGCGGCCGATCTCCAGGTCCATGCGATGAATCATCGCCGCGTGAATGGCCATTTTGGCGGACTGAAAATCTTTTTGCCCCCGCGTCAGACTGTCCCAGGGAACTGCGTGGCCCATTTCGTTGGTGTTAACCTGGCGATGCAGTTCGTCATCCGTCAGATTCCAGCGGGGCACGGTGTTGGTTTCGAGCGGGGAAAGATCACAATCGACGATCCCCAGCTGCTTCATCCGCGCCAGCCGCTCCGTTCGAATCGCATCCCAGCCGACCTGATACCGATTTGTGTAAAGCGCGATGTCCTCCGGCAGCGCCTGCAACGGAAAGTGCGGGGCGGTGAACGCCAGGTATTCAAAGAACGGCTGATTGGAATATTTCCCGGCGTGTTCCTTGAGGCATTGGATGGCGTGATCGGCGATGAACCGCGTGGAGTAATAATTCGTTCCCAACGGCACCGGTGGAAGTTTCACATCGTCTTCCAAATGCAGCTGCGGATTAAAGAAGCGGTTATGGTCTTCCAGCGAATAAGAGTGATCAAAGCCGGCCGGCAGACGGTCGCCGTCCATGTGCCACTTGCCGGAATGATAATTGCGATAGCCGAGTGGCTTGAGATAGGCGGGCAGCAGCTGCGCCCAGCGGGGGCGGACGCCGTTGGCGCCGCTGGTCACGCCGAACATCCCATATTCGCCGCGGTCCACTTCCGGCAACAGATCGCGCCGCACCGCCTGCGGATAATAGCCGGTGAGGAGGGCCGCGCGCGAAGCCCAGCAGCGCGACGTGTTATAAAACTGGGTGAAGCGCAAGCCATGGTTCGCGAGCCGATCCAGATTCGGCGTCTGGATCTCGCCGCCGTAACAGCCGAGGTCTGAGAATCCCATGTCATCGGCAACAATGATGAGGATGTTAGGGTGGGACGGGGGGGATGCAGGAGATACGGCAAGGCTGGTAATAGCGCCGCCAGCCAATAATCCCACGAGGGTTGCAAGGGGCATCCAGGAGTTCATTTCAATCATGAGGTGGGCGGGACGGGTTCATCGGCCACCCCCGCCATTAAGCGAAGCACGGCGTCTTGCGAAGCGGCAGCGCGGCCGAGCTCGCCCGCCAGGCGGCCTTCGCGCAGGACCAGCACCCGGGTGGATAGGTTGATCACCTCCGGCAATTCCGATGAAATCAGGATCACGGCCAGGCCGTTCCGGGCCAGTTCATCGATCAAGGCGTGGATGGCGGCTTTGGCTCCGACATCCACGCCGCGCGTGGGCTCGTCCACGATGAGTAGCCGCCCCCCGCGTGCCAGCCACTTGGCGAGCACGATTTTCTGCTGATTGCCACCGCTGAGCGAATGGACCGGCGCGTCCAGCGAGGCGGCTTTCACCCGCAGGCGGTCAAAGTATTGCGTGGCCACCTGCTTTTCCCGCGTGCGATCCAGCAGGGCGAACCGGCTCAAACGGTCGAGGATGGCCAGACTGATGTTAGCCTGACAAGGCATGCCCAACACACAGCCCTGACGCTTGCGGTCCTCGGGGACTAGGCCGATGCCGGCGCGCAGGGCGGCCCGGACTGAGCCGAGCCGGAGCGGCTGGCCGTCCAGTTCCACCGATCCGCTGGCGCGGGAGTCGAGCCCGAAAAGCGCCTGGGCCACTTCGCTGCGGCCGGCGCCCACCAAGCCCGCTAGACCGACGATCTCGCCCGCCTTCACCTCGAAACTGATGTTCTCAAAGCGACCCGGGGATTTCAGCCCGCGCACCCGCAGCACGGTGTCGCCCGCGGCGCTGTTGAGATGCTGCGGGAAATAGTCCCCCACGCTGCGGCCGATCATCATTTCCACCACGGCATCCGGCGTCATCTGACCGCGCGCCAATGTGCCGACGTATTGCCCGTCGCGCAGGACGCTGACCTTGTCGCACAGCCGGAACAATTCCGGCATCCGGTGCGAGACATAAATCATCGTGATGCCGCGCGTCTTCAATGTTTCGATGAGCGAGAACAGGTGCTGCGCATCCGGCTCGGCGAGCGAGCTGGTGGGTTCATCAAAAATGAGGATCTGCGGATCGGTGCCGACGGCCGCGGCGATCTGCACCAGCTGCTCCTGAGCGGTGGAAAGCTCGCGCATCAGCTGCCAGACATCGAGGGTGACGCCTATGGCGCCTAGCAGCTCTTGGGCGCGCCGCGCCATCGCCGCACGGTCGAGCACCACCCCCCACCGCTGCGGATACCTCCCCAGCGAGAGGTTTTCCGCGACGCTCAAGTCGGGGCAGAAGGCGAGCTCCTGGTGCACCATGGCCACGCCCGCGCGCATCGCATCCCGCGGCGAGTGGAAGGCGTGGCACGTGCCGGCGATGCGCATTTCACCGGAATCCGGGCGGTGGATGCCGGCAAGCACCTTGCCGAGGGTGGACTTGCCGGCGCCATTCTCGCCCATCAGGCCATGGCATTCGCCGCGGCCGATGCCCAGCGTCACCTCCTTCAGGGCAGTGACGCCGCCGAAGGTTTTGGTGATGGACTGGAACTGGATGAACGGCTCAGACATGCGCTAGTTCTTTTTGAGCCATTGCTCCCAGTGCTTGCCGTACTCGTCTACATTTTCCTTGGAGACACGCGTCAGGGGATCCACGACGCGCACTTCCGGGGGATTCTGATGATTCAAAATCTTCTCCAAGAGAAGTTCCACCGATTTGGTGCCCCAGCCATAGCAATCCTGCGCCAGCAAAACCTCCACGTGGCCGTCCTTCAAATAGCCCAGCTGCGCGGGCAGCGCGTCCACGGAGGCGACCTTGATAGAGCCGGCGGGCCACTTGAGGGCGTCGGTGGTGAACAACGGCCAGCCGCCGATGAAAGCCCAGCCCTGAATTCCGGGATTTGCGTTCTGTGCGGAAAGCACGGCTTCCGCCGCCTTCTCGGGAGTTTCAACGTGGTAAAACACGCCGGGCTCGTTGAGCTTCATGTTGGGATATTTGGCCAGCGCCGCCTTGGCGCCCGCCACCCGGTTTTGAAGATTGGGTGCGCTCTGGTTGCCGGCGAGGATGGCAATCGTCCCCTTCTCCCCCATGGCCTTGGCGAGTTCGTCGACGGTGCGCGCGCCGCAGGATTTGTCCTCCGTGCCGTAATACGCAAAGCGCTGGCTGTTCGGTGCGTCGGAATCGAAGCAGATCACCGCGACCCCCTTGGCCACCGCCTTGTCGATGGACGGCGTGACGGTGTTGGCCTCCGAACAAGAAAGAGCGATGCCGTCCACCCCGCGGCGCGTCAGCGCCTCCACGGCTTCAGCCTGCTTGGTGGCGTCCTCGTCATTGGGCGTGCGGATCTCGATCTCGACATCCACATTGTATTTGGCGCCGAGCTCTTTGGCGGCGGCCTGCGCGCCCGACTGGGCGGCTTGAAAGACGTCATTGGCCAGGCTCTTGCCGATGAAGCCGATCACGATTTTGCGCTGGGCGGTTCCGCCAGAGGCGGCCGGCTCGGCTGGCTTGGAGCAGGAACACAGTGCGAGGCCGGCGACGGCGGCCAGCGCAACGGCGGAAACGAGGGAACGATGCGTTTTTTTCATAAGTTACTTTTTGTTATGGTTGAGGTTAATGCCCGGATTTCCGGGCCCGAAAAATGCCGCTCAAGCGATCGATCGAAACGGCCACGATGATGGCCAGACCGATGATGACGAGCCGATATTCCTGGGCGAAGCGCAGGATGAGGATGCCGTTCTCGATGAGCGCAATCACCAGCGTCCCCAGCAGCGCGCCGATGGCGGTGCCGCGCCCGCCCGACAAGCTGGCGCCGCCCACCACCGCCGCGGCGATGACGGTCAATTCATAGCCGGTGCCCGTGCTGGTGGAGGCCGTGCCGAATCTTCCGGCGGAAACCATGCCCGCCAGGCCGGCGCACAGGCCGGCCAGCGCGTAGGTGCGCAGCTTGATTCCGCCGACGTTCAATCCGCTGAAGCGCGCCGCCTCTTCGTTCCCGCCCACCGCATAGGTTTCGCGCCCCATCACCATCGCGCGCAGGTAGAACCAGCCCAGGGCCACGCACACCAGCATGAGAATCAGCGGCATGGGCTGGAGCCCGAGCACCTCCATCCGCATGAAGTCGGTGGTGAAAGCGGCGGGCAAACGTTTGCCGGCGGCGGGCAGCGTCTTCTCCGCCGGCAACACATTGGCCAGCCCCCGAAAAACGCTCATCGTGCCCAAGGTGACGATGAACGGATGCAGATTAAGCCAGACAATCAGCGCGCCATTGATCAGGCCGCACAGCAGCCCGATCACCACCGGGACCAGAATCGCCACCGGCAGAACCTGCAGCGCCGGGGCATCCGGCGGCAGGTTCTGCAGCGCCGCGGCGGTTCCGAGAGCGGCCAGCGCCATGACCGCGCCCACCGAGATGTCAATGCCGCCCGTGATGATCACAAAGGTCAGCCCGATCGCCATGATGGCGTAGTAGGACATGGGCGTGGCGACGCCATCGACCAGGTTATCGAAATTCAGGAAGGTGTTCGGCCGGCCCGGGGCGGCATCGTGCCATCCGTACGCGCCCAAAATTGACCCCAGCAAAACCACCACCAGGGCCAGCCCCAGTTCCTGGGCGGCGGGAAACCTTCCGGACTGCTTTCGGGCTGGAGGCCGAAGCGAATCCACAGCAGCGAGTGGGGGGCTTGTTTTCATTGGATAGGAGTCAAATAAACTCGTTGATGAGGTTCTCCAGGAACTCCTGGCGGCCGCTGACGTTCGCTTCGGCTTCACCCTGCTTCAGCATGTAAGCTTCGAGATCTTTGAAGCTGGCTTTGCCGGATTCGATACGCGCGCCAATGCCGGTATCCCAGCTGGCGTAACGCTGTTGCACAAATTTCGCCAACCGGCCATCCTTGCGGATGGCCGCGGCAATCTTCAAACCGCGCGCAAAAGCGTCCATCCCGCCAATATGCGCGTAGAACAAATCCACCGGCTCAAAGCTCTCGCGCCGCACCTTGGCGTCGAAGTTCACACCACCGGTCTTGAACCCGCCATATTTAAGCACGCTCAGCATCGTGTAGGTGGTCAGATAAATACTGGTTGGGAACTGGTCCGTGTCCCAGCCGAGCAATTCGTCGCCCGTGTTGGCGTCAATCGAACCCAGCGCTCCCGCAGCACCAGCCACCTCCAGTTCATGCTGCATCGTGTGACCCGCCAAGGTCGCATGGTTCGTTTCGATGTTCAGTTTAAAGTGCGGCAACAGATCGTATTCCCGCAGGAAATTCAGGCAGGCCGCCGCGTCGGAATCGTATTGGTGCTTGGTCGGTTCTTTTGGCTTCGGCTCGATATAGAACTGGCCCTTGAACCCGATCTTCTTCTTGTAATCCACCGCCAGACGCAGAAACGTCGCCAGATGCTCCTGCTCGCGCTTCATGTCAGTATTGAGCAGCGTCATATACCCTTCGCGCCCGCCCCAGAACGTGTAGCCCTCGCCGCCCAGCTCATGGGTGACCTCCATGGCTTTCTTCACCTGCGACGCGGCATAGGCAAACACATCCGCATTGCAGCTGGTGCTCGCGCCATGCGCGTAGCGGGGATGCGAGAACGCGTTGGCCGTGCCCCACAGCAGCTTGATGCCGGTGCGCTGCTGCTCTTCCTTGAGGACTTTGGCGACGGCGTCGAAATTCCGGTTTGACTCGGCCAGGGTCTTGCCTTCCGGCGCCACATCGCGGTCATGCCAGCAATAATACGGCGCGCCCAGTTTTTCAATGAACTCGAAGGCCACCCGCGCTCGGTTCTGCGCGTTCCTCACGCTGGCGCTGCCGTCATCCCACGGCCGCTGCATGGTGCCCGCGCCGAAGAGATCGCTGCCGGTGCCGCGGAAGGTGTGCCAATACACGACGGCAAAGCGCAGATGCTCGCGCAGGGTTTTCCCGGCAACGACTTCGTCGGCATTGTAATGCTTGAACGCCAGCGGGTTCCTGGACGTGGGCCCTTCGTAGCGGATGGGAGGGATATGGTGGAATGTGCTTTTCATGATGGATTGAGAGTTTCAGCGATTGTGAGCGGTTGGGGCATGAAGCTGAAGCGGGGCGCTCAGTATGAGCTGATCCGAAGCGGGCCCGACGGCAATCTTATAAGCGCCCGGGTCCACGCTGTATCCTTTTTCGGACTCGTTCCAGCGGCGGAGCTGATTCACGGGCACGACGATTTCCACCGTCTTGGTTTCACCCGCCTTGAGCGATACGCGTTTGAACCCGACCAGCTGGCGGAGCGGCATCGGCACGGAAGATTTCTCGGCCGCGGCATAAACCTGAACCACTTCATCGCCGTCTCGTTTGCCGGTGTTGCTCACGGTTACGCGCGCGGTGACGGATTCATCCGGCTTGGCAGAGGACAACGACAGCGTCAGTGTTTTGTAGTCAAACGTCGTGTAGCTCAAGCCGTGACCAAAGGCAAACAGCGGCTTCCCGTTGAAATAACGGTAGGTGCGATTGGACATGGAGTAATCCTCAAAGGGCGGCAAATCGCTGTCGCTCCGATAAAACGTAATCGGCAGGCGTCCGGCCGGATTGCAGTCCCCGAGCAATGCCTCGGCGACGGCATCCGCGCCTCGCTGGCCGTAATACCAGCAGTTCAAAATGGCGTTGGCCTGGTCCGGATCAATGCTCACGGCGCTGCCGCAGGTCAGTACCACCACGGTGGGCTTTTTCAGCGCCGAAACCTTCTGCAGCAGTTCGCGCTGGATGGCCGGCAAGAGAATCGTCTTGCGATCGCCGCCATCAAACCCTTCGGCGCTCACGCTCATTTCTTCGCCCTCAAGATCAGGCGTCAGACCCAGCGTCAGCACGATATGATCTGCTTGACGGGCGACAGCCAGCGCCCGCTCCATGGCATCGTCCTGTCCCGGCGGCCGCCAGCCGAACTGGATATGCGCCCGCGGCCGGGTCTGACTAAATTCCAGGCGAACCTTATAAACCTGGCCGGCGTTGAACAGCCGCGGGACACTCAGCGTGCGTTCCACCGGCTTGCGCAGGCCATCAATCACCAACGTGTTGTCGAGGAACAGGCGCACCGAGCCCTCGGCTGCAAGGCTCAGGACGTGTTCGCCCGAGGTCGGCGGAATCAAGACGCCGCTCCAGCGGAGTGAGGCTTTGCTGATGGGAATGCCGGCCACGGGCTGCGCTTCGTCCCATTGAAAATCAATCGCCGCATCCGTCCGTGTGGCCGCCGGCGCCCCCTCGAATTTTACATTTTTGAAAACCTCTCCCTTCAATCCCGCCTGGCTGCGCGAGGCGTCGGTGAACAGCACTGCCGCGGGAAACGGCTGGCCGTTGATCCGATACCCCTTGACCAGAGGCACGGAGGAATCCGTCAGCACCTTGACACCGAGCGGCTCCAACCTGGCCTTGATCCCTTGGGCGAGCGTCACCTGCCGGCTGGGTGTGCCGCTGTAGTTGCCCAGCAAGGCGGAGGCATCCTCGCCCGTGGGCCCGATCACGGCCAAGGTTTTAAGGTCATTCGATTTCCAGGGCAGCGTGCCGTCGTTTTTCAACAGGACCAGACTTTGGCGAGCGACTTCAAGTGCCAGCTGGTCATGCGCGGGCGAATCGTTTTCAGTGAAGGGTATCTTCCGGTAGCCCACCCGCAAGGCCGGGTCGAATTGCCCGAGCTTAAAACGAAGCAGCATCAAGCGCCGTAGCGCGTTATCCAAATCTTTCTCGGTGATCAAACCGCGCTGCAACGCCTCGGGCAACGCCTCATAGGTCGTGCCGCTGCACAGATCATTGCCGGCCTTGAGGGCCAGCGCACTGGCGGCCGCCGCATCCGGCGCGTAACGGTGTGAACCGGGCTTCCAAATGTCCGCCACGCTGTCCACGTCGCCGACCACCGCGCCATTAAAACCCCATTCCGTGCGTAGGATATCCGTCAGCAGCCGTTTGCTGGCCGAGGCGGGAACGCCATCCACCGCGTTGTAAGCGCTCATCAGCGACTGCGCCCCGCCCTCGCGAATACCGGCCTCAAACGCCGGCAGATACGTCTCGCGCAAATCATGCTCGGAAACGACGGCATCAAACTTGTGCCGCAACCGTTCCGGCCCGCTGTGCACGGCAAAATGCTTCACCGTCGCCACCGTCTTCAGGTAATTGGTGTCGGTCCCCTGCAATCCCCGCACGAAAGCCACGGCGTAGAGACTTGTCAAAAAGGGGTCTTCCCCGTAGGTCTCCTGGCCGCGTCCCCAGCGCGGGTCGCGGAAAATATTGATATTGGGAGACCAGATGGTCAGCCCGGCGTATCGGGCCGACCCGCCGCCGCTGAGACGAATGGCTTGGTTGTTTTTCGCCCGCGCCTCGGTGGAGATGGCGTCTGCCATGCGCTGGATGAGTTCGGGGTTCCAAGTTGCGGCGAAGCCGATGGCCTGAGGAAAAACGGTAGCCGTGCCGTTCCGCGCCACCCCATGCAGCGCCTCGTTCCACCAGTCATACTCCGGGATGTCGAGGCGCGGAATCGCCGGACTCGCCATCATTAACTGCGAAATCTTTTCCGCCACCGTCAGCCGGCTCAGGAGGTCCTCCACCCGCTGCGCACCCGGCAGGTCGGGATTACGGAAGGGCACGGCGGGCGATAGCGCAGGAGCGGCGTCAGCTCCCGCCGCAGGCAGTGCGGTCAGCGGCGCCCCGGCGAGCGCGGTTATCAGGACAAGGATACATTTCATGATTAAGGCTAACTTTAATTCGTTACGGCATGCGGTTCTAAGTTGGGATTAAATGCCTGCAGCCGCGAGAAGAGAACCCTCAGGCCAGCCTGCGCAGTTTGGTGACCCGCCCCACGTTGACCCATTCCACCACAAAGATATTGCCGGCGGAATCAAAGCAGGCGCTGTGCGGCGCCACAAACTGCCCGGGAACAAAACGGTCGCGGGTCAGCGTGCGCACTCCCTGATAGCCGGGGCCCTGGCCGAGGTGCGCAATGAGCTGGTTGTTTTTATCGAGCAAGGTGACGCGCGATTCCAGATCCGGCACCACCATCACCTCGCCGCGCGTATGGAAATGGCACGGCGCATGCATTTCATTGGTCACAAAATTGAGGTGCTGACCGTCAAGCGTAAAATTTTGGAGCCGACGGTTGGCGCGATCGGCCACCACCAGCACGGGCTGCTTACCCCGCAAATCCACCATCAGCCCATGCGGGCAATCCGTCTGGCCCGCCTCCTTGCCCTTGCCGCCGAAGCTGCGGAGGTATTTCGCTTGGCGGTCGTATTCGTGGATGAAACTTTTGCCGTAGCCATCCGCCACATAAAAATTTCCGCCCGGAGCGACCGCGATGTTGGTCGGCACGAATTCGTCGGGCATCGTGTATCCGGCGCACTGCTCCGGCGCCCATTTGCGCCAAAGCTCCTTGCCCGCAAGCGTGGTCTTGGCGAATGCATGGCGCTTGGTATCGCATAAATAAAAAAACTCTTCCGCGCCCTCCCTGCTCAAATGCAGGCCATGCGCGCCGCCCTTGTATTCCCTGCCCCACGAGCGCACAAATCTTCCGTCCGCATCAAACACCACCACCGCGTCGTCAATCGTCGCGCCCTTGCCGACGGTGTGCTTGATGTGGATTTCGCCCTGAGCATCCACCGCCACGCCATGCGTGTTGCCGTAGACGTGGCCGGCGGGCAATTCGCCCCAGTCGTGGATGCACTCGTATTGATGCTCGCCCGTGCCGAGAAGGGGCGGCCGCGATCCGGTCTTGTCCTGCGCAAGGATGTAAGGTGCCGTCGCCAGAAAGGCTGCGGCTGCGCTGGTGCGCTTGAGAAAATAGCGCCGGTTAAAAGTTGATTTTTTCATGGGGTCTAGGGAAGAAGTGATAAGTAATCAGGCGATCAACGCATCAATGACGCTGGCCGGCACCACGCCGGTGAGCCTTTGGTCGAGACCTTGAAACCGGTGGGTCATTTTTAGGTGGTCAAAGCCGAGCAGCTTCAGCGCGGTGGCGTGAAAATCATGGACGTGCACGGGGTCTTTCACAATGTTGTAACAATAATCATCCGTCTCGCCGTGAATGAGGCCCGGCTTCGAACCGCCGCCCGCCATCCACATCGTGTAGCAGCGCGGGTGATGGTCGCGGCCGTAATTATTTTTCGTCAGCTCGCCCTGCGAATAAATAGTGCGGCCAAATTCGCCGCCCCAGACCACCAGCGTGTCGTCGAGCATCCCGCGGGATTTCAAATCCTGGATCAACCCGTAGCACGCCTGGTCCACATCCTTGCATTGCATTGGCAGCCGGCCGCCCACGTTGGAGTGCGTGTCCCAGTTGTTGTGGTAAATCTGAACGAAGCGCACGCCGCGTTCCACCAGCCTCCGGGCAAGCAAGGCCGTGTTCGCAAACGTTCCCGGCGTCCTGGCCTCGTCGCCGTAGAGCGCGTAGGTCGCCGGCGTTTCACGCGAGAGGTCGGCGAGTTCCGGCACGCTCGACTGCATCCGAAACGCCAGCTCGTATTGCTGAATGCGCGTGTGCGTTTCGGGATCGCCGACGGTGCGAAAATTGATCTCATTGAGCGCCTTCAAGCCATCCAGCGTTTTGCGCCGGGCTTTTTCGTCCACGCCCGCGGGATTGTTGATGAATAAAATCGGGTCGCCCGCCGTGCGCAGTTGCACGCCGGCGTGTTCGCCGGGCAGATAACCGGCGGACCACAGGCGCGCGCCGACAGCCTGCAATTGCTCGGTGTTGGTGGACTTCGCCATGAGCACCACGAACGTCGGCAGATTTTCGTTCATCGTGCCCAGGCCGTAGGAAACCCACGAGCCGAGGCACGGCTTGCCCGCATTTTGGTTGCCGGTTTGCATGAAGGTGATGGCGGGCTCGTGGTTGATGGCGTCCGTGTTCAACGAACGGATGAAGCACAGATCATCCACCATCTTGGCCGTCCACGGCAGCAGCTCGGAAACCCACATCCCGTTTTTGCCGTATTGCGCAAACGTGTATTTGGACGGCGCCACGGGCAGCCGTTTTTGCCCGCTGGTCATCGTCGTGATGCGCTGCCCCCTGCGGATGGAGTCCGGCAAATCCTTGTCAAACTGCGCGGCGAGGTTCGGCTTGTAGTCGAACAAATCCATCTGCGGCGGCCCGCCGACCATGTGGAGATAGATCACACGCTTGGCCTTCGGCGGAAAATTCAAGCCGAGCGCGTTAAGCATTTTTTGTGCATCGCCCGCGGCAGCCGCTTTCGGGTCGCCGGCCAACAGGAGGTTCGGCGCGAGCGACGCCAACGCTGCCGTGCCGAGCAAGCTCGCGCCGCGCTTGAAAAACTGCCGGCGGGTCTCGTAGCGAACGTAGTCTTGCAGCAGCGGATGTGGATGCGGATGAAATGGGCTCATGATTTTTATTTGTTCAGCACCTCGTCCAAATTCATCAACTCATTCGCGACCAGAGTGTAGGCGGCGAGCGTCGGCGGATCAATTTTTTTATCCGGCTTCATTTCGCCGACCGCCAGCAGCTCGGCGGCTTCTTGGGGTCTGGCTTTGTAGTGCGCCAGCAACTCGTCCGCGTTAGCTGAAATGATTTTACGCTCCTCGTGGGTCAGCGGCCTTGCCAGCAGCCGCTCCGCCATGAAGCCCAAGGCGTCTTTTTTGCTCTGCAGCGCCTGCTGCGCCAGAAGCCGCGCCGCCTCGACGAACTGCGGATCATTCAAGGTCACCAGCGCTTGCATGGGCGTGTCCGTCCGCTCGCGGCGCACGGTGCACCCTTCACGCGACGGCGCGTTGAAAATTTCCAGCGAAGCCGGCGGAGCCTGGCGCTTCCAAAACGTATACACGCTCCGCCGATATAAGCTTTCGCCGTGATCTTGGACATAATCGCGCGTGTTGCCTTGGGGCATGCCGACCTTGTCCCAAATTCCCGGCGGCTGATAGGGGCGCACGCTCGGCCCGCCGATTTTATTGACAAGCAGCCCGCTCGCTGTCAGCGCGTAGTCGCGGACCATCTCGCCATCCATGCGGAACCGCGGGCCGCGCGCCAGCAGCCGGTTCTCCGGATCGAGCTCGCTCTTCTCCGGCGAAGTCACAGCCGACTGGCGATACGTCGCGGACATCACCATCATCTTAAAAATGCGCTTCACGTCCCACTGGTGCTCCCGGAAATCCACCGCCAGCCAGTCCAGCAATTCCTGATTGGCGGGCGATTCGCCCGACACGCCGAAGTCGCCCGAGGTTTTAACGAGGCCGGTGCCGAAAAGTTCCTGCCAGAAACGGTTCACCGTCACGCGGGCGGTGAGCGGATTTTCCGGCCGCAGCAGCCATTCCGCAAAACCAAGCCGGTTGCGGGGCGCATCGGCGGGCATCGGCGGCAGAAATCCGGGAGTATTCGCATCCACTTTGTCGCGACGCTGATCATAGGCGCCGCGGAACAAGACATACGCTTCCGGAGCGTTGGTGCGTTCATTCATCACATACGCGATCGTGCCGCGCTGCCGTATGGTTTCCTGCTCCTCCTTCAGGCCGTCGCGTCGCTGCACCATGTGCGCAGCCGGCTTGTCCAGCTTCGCCAGCCAGATATCGTAGGCTTCGTTGCTCTGCGCTTGATTTCGTTTGGCAGAAGGCAGCGATGCGAGCCAATGAAGCCGGGGCAGCCCCATGAGATCGACCAGCTCTGGCTGCTTCAGCTCGCGGCGGAAAATCCGCACATCTTGAAGTCCTGCCCCCTCGATTTCCCCGCTGGTATTACGCTGGCCAAGTTTGAATGCCGCGTCCGTGCGGGCGGAGCCGCTCAGGCCGTCTTTCTTGATATCCAGCTGCTGCAGTTGGCCATTGATGTAAAGTTTGACGCCCTTCGCCCGGCTCGAGCCGTCATAGGTCACCGACACAAAATTCCAGCGGTTCGGCGGCATTTGACCTTTTGCGGAGACTTCGATGGCGTTGCCCGGCCATTCGTGGACGAGATGAAACGTGGGCCTGCCATATTCCATCCATAAGTCCCACCCCCGCAACGGGGACTCCCTGTCCTGCATCCGCGCAAAAAGCGCGCCGGTCTTTTCATTGATGTTCGCCCGCACCCACGCGCTGCAGCTGAAAGCATTCTTACGCTCAAAATCGCCGGCGTCCCCGAAGGACGGCGCGTCCTTGCCGCTGGTCGTGTAGGCCTTGGCGGCGACGACGCCTTCCTGCCAACGGGTGTTCGCGCCCGCGGCGACGGTGATATTCGTGCCGTAAATTTCCGCATGGATTTCTCCGCCGACGCCTTCGTCCAGCGGAGCGTGAAAAACCAAGTGCGCCTGGGCCGGCAAATTCGTGAGCTTCGCAAAATCGGGATGCGCCAGCCAGTTTGTGAAATCCGCCCGCACGGCTTTTTTCCGTTGTGCAATGTCGCTGCCAACTTCGTTTAGCTCATTCGACAACTGCAGCCAGCGGAGCTCATCCCGGGCCGGCGGGATGAAAAGGATGGGAGGGGTTTCCTTGATGTTGCCGTCTTTGGCCATTTGCGTGGTGTTATTGAAAAACGCGGACAACGAATAAAACTCTTTTTGCGTGAGCGGATCATACTTGTGGTCGTGGCAGACCGCGCAGCCGACCGTCATGCCCAGCCATGTTTGCCCGGTTGTCTCCGTCCGGTCCTGCGCATAAAGCACAAGATACTCCTCGTTGATCAGACCGCCTTCGTTGGATGTGATATTGCAACGATTGAAGCCGCTGCCGGTTTTCTGATCGCGCGTCGCGTTGGGCAGCAAATCGCCCGCGAGATTCTCAAGGGTGAATTCATCAAACGGCATGTTTTTATTGAATGCGCGGATGACCCACTCGCGGTAGGTCCACATCTCGCGATAATTGTCGAAATGGATGCCGTGCGTGTCGCCGTAGCGCGCGGCATCCAGCCAGTAACGCGCCCTGTGTTCGCCCCACTGCGGCGATGCGAGCAGCCGATCCACCCATTTTTCGTAGGCATCCGGCGACGCGTCTTTCACGAAAAGTTCCACCTGCCGCGGCGACGGGGGCAGCCCGGTTAAATCCAGCGTCACGCGCCGAATCAGGGTCCGCTTGTCCGCCTCGCCATTGGGTGTTAATTGTTCCTGCTCCAATCGGGCGAGAATAAAGTGATCGACTGGATTTTTTACCCACTTGGAATTTTTCACTCCCGGCAGTCGCGCTTTCACCGGCGGGACGAACGCCCAATGCGGCTGGTATATTGCCCCGGCGGCAATCCATTGCTTCAGCAGCTCTTTTTGCTCTGGCTTTAAAACCTTGTTCACTTTTTCCGGGGGCATCTGGTCGTCGTCCGTCGCAAAAATGCGGCGGATCAATTCGCTCTGGCCGGGCTGGCCGGGCGCAATCGCCACCGTGCCGTTTTCCAATGCGTTGGTGGCGGCCTCGAATTGATCCAGCCGCAGTCCGGCTTTACGGGCGGCGGAGTCGGTGCCGTGACAGGAAAAACAATTCTCCGAAAGGATCGGCCGCACGTCCCGATTGTATTGCAGGTGCGCCGGCGGGTTCGCCGCGCCGCACACTGCGGGGAGCATCCAGGTCAGGACGAGAAAAAAAACACCGAGCCCGGCTTTACCCGATCCCGGCTTGCCACCCCGCCGGCTCGCCGGCGCGAGGGCGCTGCTGCCCGGACCCGCGAGTATTTTCGGAAAAGATTTCATAGCCGTATCCGGAATCACTTGTTTGTGCGGTATCCCATTTGCGCTGCCGGCGTTTTCTGAAAGGACAGGGCCGGCCCCGGCCAGCCAGCCAGGCCGCCCGGGCATTGTTCTGGCCGCCGGCTTGCACACCCCGCAGAGTTTGAAAATCCAGAACGGCTCGACCCAAGCTTTCCGCCACACGGCAGGATTATTGATGAAATCATTTCAAACCAACAGAGTGCCTGCGAAAAACAGAAAATCCATGTCACGGAATTACGTGACAGGCAGAAGATCAAGAGGTCAATAAAACGAGGTGTCATTGGCACGCCAGCGCTATTTCATAACAACCCAACGGTTCTGAACCAGATTTTTATTCGAGATCAACATGGCTCAAAAATATTCAGTGATTTCTTTTATTTAAAAGCTACGCTTCACAGTTTTGACATTCACCCGAACCTTCCCTTCGCGCCGCTCTTTCAAGCGGATCGGATTTGCGGTCGTTGTGCTGTGATTTTCTTGGTCTTAATTATCCTCAGCGGCATACAACTGCAGCTCGGCCACGCCGGGAGATCCTCCATCGCATTGCATCGTCAGGCGAAATTTCTGCGCCGTGACCGGCGAAATGTTTTCCTTCGTGCCATGGCCGGTGGTCTCGCCTGCCGCCACTTGCCTCCAGCCGCCATTCACCCAGGCTTCCAAGGTGAACTGCTGTTTCAAGCGCGGCCAGACATCAGGCTCGTCCAAACCAAACGCACTAATGGTGGCCGCCTGAGTCAGCTCAAGCTCCAACCACGCGGATTTCACATCCTTCAGGGCGCGCCAGCGCTTTGCCCCGGTGCCATCCATCGCGTTCTCCGGCCCGCTGCCGGGAAGCGAAGCCGACGCGGTGACGCGCGCGCCCAAGGTCGGCAAAGGGGGCGTGACCGGCTCGCCTTTGATTTCCAAAGCGATGACGGAATCCACCGCATCCGGCGCGCTGGCGGGGACTTCGATGGTCAG
>Ga0114971_10000539_pt1 | contig 24537 bp, 23 predicted proteins | sample M_140625_MF_Meta_FD_87320 | JGI IMG/M metagenome (GOLD analysis project Ga0114971, IMG submission 87320) | Freshwater microbial communities from Lake Montjoie, Canada to study carbon cycling - M_140625_MF_MetaG | ecosystem: Environmental > Aquatic > Freshwater > Lake | place: Lake Montjoie...
CCGCGCGTCTGGCTAATGGAGGCGTTCCAATTAAGCCCTATTTAGTTCGCAATCATAATATTCATAATCAATATGATGATTTAAAAGAAGAGGCGTTGGTAAAAAATCTAGAGCATTTAAATTTTGTACTTGAAGGCATGCGCCGCGTCGTTAATGACCCGCGAGGAACATCTTACGCCAAAAGAATAACCGAGTCAGGCCTAGAAATGGCGGGAAAAACCGGCACCTCGCAAGTTATTTCAAAGCGCGAAAAAGAAATGTCGCAATCTGAAATAGCGGCCAGCGCTAATCACGGAATTTTTGTGGGATTCGCGCCCGTGACAAATCCAAAATACGCAATTTCGGTAGTTGTCGAGCATGGAAAAAGCGGCTCTGGTTCTGCCGCCCCAATCGCGCATGACTTGCTGCTAGAGGCGCAATTGCGTGATCGCGACGGCTTAATAAAAAATCCCTCTTAACTTGAATATGTTGTAACCTTAAGGTGCGACATATTTATTTTTCTTGCATTTTTCAGCCATTTATTTCTTGACAATAAGGCATTTTTTTAAATGTTAGTTTTGTCAATTTTATAAATATTTTTATTTACAAACATGTCTAGAAAAAAAGGTTTTCCAAAAGATGCTGCGTCTGCAGGGGAAGTTTCGTTAAGTGCTATGCGCTCACAAATTTACGAGGCAATAAGCGTACTTAGATTGACGGACGATGGGTCTAGGCAATATTTCGGCTTAGAGGAAGTAGAGTCAGGGAAAAAAGTATATTCTGAATTATTGCAAAGCATGTTTGAGGATGTGATGCGCAGTAATGACAAAATGTCTGAAGAAATAAGCGCTCTTTCTTATAGGGCAAGAGAGCTTCAAGCTTCTATGGAAGCGCAGCAAAAGGTGTTTGATGAAAAACTTGAGAAGGGTCTTGAAGAAAAGCAAAGGCACTTTGATAGTCTTAATAGGCTTATATGTTCAAGGCATGCTGGTGAGCTTGGAGATCTAAAACAAGAAATTGCGAGAAGTACTTCTGAAATTGCTGATCTAGAAGGCTTTTTGAGGGAGGTTGAAGGTCGTCATGATTCAGAATTGCAAAGCTTGAGAGGTAAGTTTCAGCAAGAAAATGAAGCCCTACAAGAAGCGCTTCACAAACAGCGAGAAAGTTTTTTGAAGCAGCAAGAAGAAGAGGGCGCGCGCTTCGATGATTTGGAAGAAAGGTATAGGAGAGGTTTGGAAGGAAGGGGGGTTGAAATTGCGAGCATGGCTGCGCAATTTGATGCCGCTGCCAAACAGCAATCTGCGGCTTTAGCGGAGCATGAAAGTAGAGTTGCGCAACTAGGGGCAGAATTAAGAAAAAAAGATGATGCGCTGGGTGATTTGCAAATGAAGTTGCATGTTCAATTAGATGTCAACGAGGCTCTTAAAGCTGAGGGAGCTCACAAGGAGAACGCGTTAGCTCAACAAATTGCAGAAAACGAAAGAAAGATTGCAGAAATTAGCCGGCCTCAAGGAAGGGCTCTTTCGTCAGAAGAGCTGGATAAAAGACAGCAACAATTACAATACTTGCGAAGCCAAGCGGTTCTCCTAAAAAGTGAAGAAAATGCTATTAAGGTAATGGAGAGATATAATGGGTATGAAATTTCAAAATCAGACGCTGTAAAAGAATTTGAGGGGATTTTTAAAAGAGTCGAGCAAGAAAGAATTGGTGCGCACAAAGCTTGGCACGGCTATCATGAAAATTTCTTGGTAAGTGTTAACTATCCACAAGTTAGAGAGGCTGGTAAAAAAATGGAGATTTTTAAAGAAAAATGTACAAGTCGCTCGCAGGAATTTAATGATAATGTTGGAAGTGCAAGAGTCGATCTTGCAGACTGCAATAGGTCGTTAATGGCAGGAATAGAAAACGCCAAAAAACTAATCTCGGTTAATTTGACTATGGGCGATATGTTTGGTGATATGCCTGCTATATTGAAAGGGGGTAGTGGTTCTGAAGTGGAAAAAGAAAGGCTAGTGGCTTTGAAAAGCTTTTTAACAAAAATGGCTCGTGTTGGTGAGATGATTCCGTCTCAAGAGGGGCGTGGTTTTGCATCAGGGTTATCAAGAGGTGGCTCAGTATCGGCAGAAAGTAGTAACCCTTTTGGGGCGCCGTCACGCCCAGGCGCTTCCAGATTTGAAGGTCGTGGTCGCGAGGGGTTTAATCCTAATCCTTAGCCAGCGCCCACATGTTTTTTTGACCCAAAATGGCAAAAAATAACATTGCCTAAAATTTCAATATTTTTTCAACACAATTACTCTTGTAATTTAACTTTGGCGCTTTATAATGCACAACCTTCTTATTCGTTAACAAAATTAATCAGAAAGTGTCAAATAAAGCTTTAAATAAAGGAAAAATCTCGCAGATTATTTCTGCCGTGGTTGACGTTGAATTCGAAACTGGCGAAATGCCGGCAATTTACAACGCCTTGACTTGCGACAATAATGGTAAAAAACTAGTTCTAGAAGTTGCGCTTCACATTGGTGAAAAAACCGTGCGCACAATTGCGATGGACTCAACCGACGGCTTGGTTCGCGGCCTTGAAGTTATCGACACTGGTGCTGCAATCAGCGTGCCAGTTGGTGCGGCAACATTAGGGCGCATTATGAACGTAATTGGTGAGCCAATCGATGAAAAAGGCGAAATTAAAGCAGTGGCTTTCAGCCCAATACACGCGCCAGCCCCCGAGCTTGTTGATCAAGCAACCGAAACCGAAATTCTTGTTACAGGAATAAAAGTTATCGACCTTCTTGCGCCATATTCTAAAGGTGGAAAAATTGGTCTTTTTGGCGGTGCTGGTGTTGGTAAAACGGTTTTAATTATGGAGTTAATCAACAACGTTGCCAAGGCCCACAGCGGTTATTCAGTGTTTGCTGGCGTTGGTGAAAGAACGCGCGAAGGAAACGACCTTTATCATGAAATGATCGATTCAGGCGTTATCGACATAAAAAATCTTGAAAATTCAAAAGTTGCACTTGTTTACGGACAAATGAACGAACCACCCGGAGCCCGCGCCCGCGTTGCACTAACTGGATTATCGCAAGCCGAATATTTCCGCGACAAAGAAGGCCGCGACGTGCTTTTCTTCGTTGATAACGTTTTCCGTTTTACGCAAGCTGGCTCTGAAGTGTCGGCGCTTCTTGGAAGAATTCCTTCTGCCGTTGGTTATCAGCCAACTCTTGCCACCGAAATGGGCATGATGCAAGAACGCATTACTTCTACAAAACACGGTTCAATCACGTCAGTACAAGCAATTTATGTACCGGCGGATGACTTGACAGACCCTGCTCCGGCGACTTCATTCGCGCATTTGGATGCTACTACGGTTTTGTCGCGTCAAATTGCCGAAATGGGAATTTATCCTGCGGTTGATCCACTTGATTCAACCTCGCGCATCCTTGACCCGCGCATTGTTGGCCAAGAGCATTACGAAGTTGCGCGCGAAGTTCAGCGCGTGTTGCAAGCTTATAAATCATTGCAAGACATCATCGCAATTCTTGGTATGGATGAGCTTTCTGAAGAAGACAAGCTTACAGTTGCAAGGGCTCGTAAGATTCAGCGCTTTTTGTCGCAACCTTTCCATGTTGCCGAAGTTTTCACTGGCTCTCCAGGAAAATTAGTCGCTTTAAAAGACACTGTTTCAAGCTTTAAAGCAATTTGCGCTGGTGAATATGATCACTTGCCAGAAGCCGCTTTCTACATGGTCGGATCAATTGAAGAAGCGATTGCAAAAGGCGAAAAATTAATGAAAGAAGCAAAATAATATTGCTTGCAGCGGGCGTTTTATTGCGCCCGCAAAACAAGTCATCAAGTTTAGAAGACCTATGTTAAATGTCGAAATAATTTCCGTAGAAAATATAATTTTCCAAGGCAAATGCGCCATGGTTACCGTGCCTTCTGTTGCCGGCGACGCAGGAATAATGCAGGGCCACGAAGCTTTTATTGCCGAATTAAAAGAAGGAAAAATTATTCTTTATAACGAAGGTCAAGAAATAATCAAAGAAATCGATGTTGTTAGTGGCTTTGCAGAAATTCATGATGGCGAGCGTTTGGTGGTTTTGCTTGATTCTTAAGTTCTTGAAAAAGTTGGCTGTGATTTCATAATGTTGATTCTGCAACGATTCCTCCACTTAAATCTAAAGTAATCGCTCTTTTTTCATTATTTGGCGCTAAATTTGGAGATGGAGATGGTTCTTCTAATAACTCCCTCATTCGCTTTTCCGTAACCTCCTTATTTCTTTCAGTAAGTGCCGCCTCTATTCCATAATCGCGAAACAATTTAACCATGAATCTATTTCCATTTCTTATCGCAAGATTCATGGGGTTTAGTCCAGGGCGTTTGTCGCTATCGATAATCTTTGGCTTAATTTCAGTCATTTTATTTATCAATAATTCGGCAACTTCAGAATCGTTATTCATTGCGGCGCGAGTCAGTAAAGAATTGAATTCAAATGCTTCTTCAGGGTTTATTTTTTCCAGACAAGTTTGTGTGATTCTTAGATAAGTCTTTCCATCATCACCGTCTTTTACGCTTCTCGAGCGCTCTTCGATAGCCCATTGTAAAATTGAGAATCCGACAGAGAGGCTGTCTTGATCTTTTGCTTCGTTAACATCAAATTTTTCATGTTTTAAAAGTTTTTCAATAAGATCGACATTTCCTAATGACATTGCCCAAGATGCTAGGTTTGCAGTGTTTGGGTCAAGCCCTTTTTGTAGCAATTCTTCTAATTGTGTATTTCGAGAATGTTTTGCTAAATTTTCCGCAATATTTATCGTTTGTTGATCAGAAATGCTTAAGTTTGGAGAGTTGGCTAAAAACACCTCCAATAGGTCAATGTTTCTTGAAAGGTGAATAAAAAAATCAGAGGTTTCTTCTTGGGTAAAAAGTTTGTTTTCCATGCACCATGCAAAAGTTTTGACATTGTCATGCGCCGCAGCAATGTGAATAGCGCTTTTTCCTTCAGAGCTTTTTAATTTAGATGCGTCAACTTGTTCTTCGTCAAGAATTTCTTTTATCCTTACCATCAAAGACAGTTCGCCTTTAGAGGCTGCATGCAAGAAACAGCTTTTTAAGCTGTATAAAATTAATGAATAAATTGGTTTTTCTTTGTTGATAAAAAAATTGGATTCGGTTGCTTCCAGTAAGACATCTAAAGAGCTATGAATTAAGGAATATTTATATTTTTTAAAAAGATCATAGCCTTTGCCGCAAGGATTGCCATTTTCATCGATTTCATATTTTAAATTTGGATCAAGTCTGGTTAAAATTAAGCGCAAAGCTATGTTTACTGCTTTTATTGAGCAGTTTCCTCGGTCTTGTGCCTGCGTTAGTATTTCTTGTGACTTGGCTTGTAATCGACCATCAGTACTGCAGACGGTAACTTCTTCTAGTATTTTTTCTAAGATAGCTATGTCGGCGTTAAATTCGCCAGTCTCGTTGCTCCTATAATAAACTGGAGATTCTAATTTAAATAAACCTTTGAGGCTGGATGAGAAATCTTTGCCAGATGCGATAACTTTTTCTACAAAAGCAGCTCTAATATCGTAACTAACAATTCCGTATCCATGACCTTGTTGATCTATGTGTGATAATAAAAGATTGCCATCACAATAGTGTAGAGTTTTAGGTGTTTCGTCTTCGTATTCAATAATGCAATAGGCGCCATGATTATAGTCAGGTAAAGCTATTGCTTCAATAGAGTGTTTATCTCGATAGCAGATTTTTTGCTCAGATTGTAAAATATCTAAAGCGCCTAGAAGCCACTTTTTATTTTCGTCTTCTTCGTCAAAGCTCTTTGATGTAATTTTTTTGCAATCAGATATATTGTGAGATATTACTCCGCCAGAGTCTTCCTCACTAAACATTTTTTTTAATAATGATTGAGTGGGAATAAATTTTTGCAGAAAATCAATAGTCTCTTGACCAAGCTGTACTGCTAATAAATTTGTAGCTGCAGAATCGCGAAGGGCATAATTTAGTCCGTCTAATAGTATCTCGTAATCATCGATTAATAAATTAAATATGAGATAAAAAATATCTAGCTTAGAATCCCTTACTGGAATTTCAAGGATGTCTAGGGCTTTGTCTGCTGACGATAATTTTGATCCTCCATCAACTAAAGTTTTGCATGTTTCGTAATCGCCTTTTTTAGTTGCGGCGTATAGTGGAGAGTATGCCCCCAAGTAAGTTGTATTTGGATTAGCCCCTAAATCTAAAAAATATTTAACAGCTGCGGCGCTGTTCGCAATTGCTTGCAGCAAAACATCGTGGCCAGATTTATTTTTTATGCCAAGAACTTTTGATTTTTCTTCTTTTTTAATGGACCTGAGTTTTGAAGCTAAAACGTCAATAAGGTTGAAATCTTGCTTGTCAAGAGCAATCATTAAAAGAGGATTTTTAGAATCCTCTTCAACCGCATCTATTGCCGCGCCTTTTTCTAGCAAGAATCCTGCCAGTTTTGCCGAGTTCTGTGCTTTTGATTTATCGGCAGAAGTAAATTTGGCAGCAGCAACAATAAACTTAGGATTTACCAGTGCCGTTTTTTCGACATCATTATATTTTTTAAGAATTTTTTTTGCTTGAACAAGGTTTCCTTCTTCGCAAGCCTTCAGCAGCAAGGATTCGTCTTTTTCTGTTAATGGTGGAATTTTTTTAGTAAATGGCCACATAATTATCTAACTAAATCTAAAACTATTTTAAAAAGGCAAAAAAATCTTGAATAAGATATAATGCAAGCTTATCCTAAATAAGTTTTATCTCAAGAAATTTTACAGATAATAATCGGCGATCATTAATTTCTGTTACATAAAAGACAGATGATTTTTTTACAATATGCCAAAAACCATTGTTACAAATTTTGCAGAATTAATTCATCGCATAAGACTTAAAGATATTTCTTCCTCTGAAATCGAACTAAGCGGCGCCGCGCCTGCAGGAAGCGACGTTCTAGATTTAAAAGAAGCTTTGAAAAAAAATCCATATTTAAAAACGCTTCGCCTAATTTCTTGCAAATTAAATGATACATTTGTTGTCAATATTGCAGAAGGGATAAATCTTTCTGGCCTAGAAGAACTTGACTTGCAAGTCAATAAGATATCTTTTGTTGGCGCAGAAGCTCTTGCTAAAATTACTACTTTAAAAACTTTAAACTTGTCATCGAATCGAATTGGTGATGAAGGAATATCAGAATTTATTAGGGGGTTAGAGTCGAGAAGTGCTGTTGCTTCACAATTTGTGTCTTTAAATTTTTCGAATAATGAAATTACCGAATTATCGGCAGAGTCCTTGACCAAAATTGTTGGCATGAATAAATCTTTGAGAGAGCTTCGCTTGGAAGGTAATCCAAATCTTTCAGAGGAAGCTTTGGATGAATTGGCGACAACTTTGAGGTCAAGATCGCTGGCGCCGGCGGCTTCTCCAGCTAAAGCAGGGGTAGTGACTAAAGAGCTGATGTCGAAAGCACCCCTTGTCCAAGAAAGACCTTAGTGCATTTCCCATTTTTAAATTAAAACAACTCAACATCCATTTTAGCTTAAAACCTTCATTCACCTAGATAAATCAGCGCTTTAAACTAAAAAATTATTTCGGTATTTTATATTTAAAAGCGGGGCGTAATTAAAAAAATGGGAAGCGGCATTGGGCGCTATTAATACCATTTCCCACAAATAATTATACATTTATGCTTCATAATTTAGGTCTAAAATTTCAAATAAAAATCATCCGTATCGCCTGATAAGACTGGTTTTTCTTTAAAATTTCATCCTCTAAATTATTTTGCCTAAATGTATAATTATTAGTGGGAAATGGTATAACAAGCTTATATTATATCATTTCCAATCTTAAATGAGGGATGTGAATTTTAGGGCGAGCCTGTGTTAAGTCTACTAAATATAGGTACGCAAAGGCGAGACACGCGAAATTCGCATTCATCATTTAAGATTGGAAGTGGTATTATACCCTATTTTGGCTTATTTTTTGGCAAAATTACTCAAAATATATCCAAATATTTAACGCAATTTTATTAAAAAAGCGCCAAAAATATGTCAAAATTTGAAGTGGTGCAGGTTTGTTAACAGCGCCTATAATTTTTCTTTAAAATCTGCATCAGGCACAATTTTATTTGCCAAAGCCCTCTTAACTATCACATAACACAAAACTTGCGCCATGACCAAATTTAAAGCAATTATAATCAATAATTTTGCAAGTGAGATGATTGAAAATTTATTAAATTCTACCATTAACAAAATTAAAGGAATTATATAAAAATTGCTAATTATTACGGGGCGTGTCATGACAAAAACATCGTAAGCGCGTAAAAATGCAATAGATGAAATAAACAGCAGTACTGCGGCGCAAATTGCGGTTAGAAAAATTAAAAAATCCATTTTATTTGCGTTGAAATAATAAAAATAAAACCGCAACAAACTGCAATAAAAACAAAACGATAATAATGTCGAGCATTTCATCAAAATTAGTCACGGCATTAATCAGAATTAAAATTATTAGCAGCGTGAATGTAAAATAAAAGCTTAGAATTTTTTCGTAAATATTGTGCGCAGTGAATAATTTAAAGGTTGTGGCAAATAGTGATAGGGTTATAAAAATTGATAATATGGTCGACATTTATTTGCAATCAATCAAGTTTTTTGCGAATTTTGCGCATCAATAAGGATTTTTTATGCCAATTTTTTTCAAAATTTTAATTTCTAAATCTTCCATAATTTTTGCGTCGGCGATTTTTTCGTGATCGTGTCCAATCAGGTGCAGCAAGCTGTGAAGCACAAGATGTGTCAGGTGATCATGAAAATTTTTTTTCGCCAAGACAGCTTCTTTATTTATTGTTTCAAAAGCAAGAACTATGTCGCCAAGAAAAATATTCGGACCAAGATTTTTATTTAATTTGAAATCTAAAAACGGAAAAGATAAAACGTTTGTCGCTTTATTTTTATTGCGAAATTCGTGATTAATTTTTTTTATCTGCGCGTCAGAAGATAGGCAAACAGAAAGCTCAAGCCGATTCGATTTTTTTTTCAAATGCTTATTTAATTCGGTAAGCGGAATTAAACTTTCGCAAATTTCAACAATAAATTTTTCAATATTTTTTATCGCAAGCCATTTTTTGCTTTTAAGTGCAACGTCAATGTCAATTTGCTTTGTCATGAAATTTGGTAAAAAAGTGTAATTTAGCTTTCCTAAAAGCAGGCTAAAAAAGCCGCCGAGATTATGATTTGTAGTTTGAATTTTTTACGATTCATTTTTAAAATAATCCAAAAACTGTCGAAATGCTTCAGCGCGGTGGCTGATTTGGTCTTTTTCATCGGCTTTAATTTCACCAAAACTTTGCGTCATGCCATCTTTTACAAAAATTGGATCATATCCAAAGCCTTCTGCGCCGCGGGCCGGAAAGGATAGCGTGCCGTCGATTCTTCCTTCAAAAGAAGCAAAAAAATCGGTTTCTGGGTCAAAGATGGTTAAGTTGCAAATAAAATATGCCTTAGCGCCACTTGGTTCAACGCCATTATTTTTTAAAGAATCGAAAATTTTTTCAAAAGCTTGAGGAAAGTTTTTTTTGCCAGTTTCGTCTAAAGAAAATCGCGCCGAATGAATTCCGGGGTCGCCGTCTAGTGCTTCAACACATAAGCCAGAATCATCCGCCAATGCAACCAATTTAGTTTTATTGGCGTAATATTTTGCTTTTAAAAGAGAATTTTCGGCAAAAGTAAGGCCAGTTTCTTCTGGCTCAAGAATGTCTTTTGGCGCAGCGACGGCTTCGATATTGATTTGTTTTAAAAGGGAGGAAATTTCGGCCAACTTCCCCGAATTATTAGTGGCGACTAAAATTCTTTGGGGAAGTTGGAAATTGTCTTGCATGAAACTAAGCGGCTTCAGCAGGAGCAGCTTCTTCAGCTGCAACCGTTGCAGCACTTTCTTTGGCAGCTGCTGCGGCAGCTTTTTCAGCTTTTGCGGCTTCTGCAGCTTCAATTTCAGCGGCTTTTGCGGCTTCGATTGCGTCTGCTTCAGCTTGCATTTTTGCTAAGGCTTTTTTCTTTGCGCCATCGCCTTTTTTGCGAGGTTCAAATTCAGGCTTATATTTTTCAGCGCCTTTGCAGCCTAATTTTGTAAGAAAAAGTGCAACGCGATCAGTTGGTTTTGCGCCAACAGAAAGCCAGTGTTCAACTCTTTCTTTGTTGATAACAATTTTTTTCTCATTGTTGTCATCAGCTAAAGGATTGTAAGTTCCTAATTTTTCCAAAAATTTTGAGTCTCTTGGAGAGGTGTGATTTGTAACTACGATGCGGTAAAAAGGCACATTTTTTCTGCCTCCGCGAGCAAGACGAATTTTTAACATATTTTATATTTTCACAAATTAATATCAGCCGCCCCAATTTTTACATCAGGAGATATCTATTGTTGACGATTAAGGAGGCCAGAATTATAGAGATTGTTGCAAAATTTGCAACTTTTATTTTGAATCTTTTAGAGGTGGCCAATAACCAAAGTGCTCAAGCATTACTGCACTTCGTTAAAACCCTAGAGGCTCTAGCGATTGCATTAGTTAAGTAAAAGTCAAAATCTTTCGCCAATAATTTTTCGGAATCGTTAAGATCTTTAGCGTCAGCGCTTGCCACCCATTTTGCCTTAGTGACATGATTGATATTTCTGAAAACGCTATTGCTATCAGACATTGCGGCTCTAAGTTCTGCGATGTTTTTAAATCCAAGGTCTAGGCCGAGTGTTTTTGCAAGTTCGTTGATTATTTCCCAATCTTCTTTGGCATTTTCTGGAGCAAAAATTGCTCGCGTGGTTTTTTGTGCGCGCCCTTCGCAATTAACATAAATTGCTTCTTTTTCGCTAAAGGCTGCTGCGGGTAAAACCACGTCAGCATTGCTTGCGCCCAGATCACCATGTGATCCAATATAAACCACAAATTTATTTTCTAGTTTGGAAAAATCAATATTGTCATCTGCGCCAAGCAAGAAAATTAAGCGAGATTTTGCAATGATTGCTAAACTGCCTTCAGAGCTTGTAAATCCAAGCTCTAGGCCATTAATTAATCCGCTATTTTTTTGCAATAAATTGAAGCCATTCCAATTATCTTGAACCATATTAAATTTTTCAGCAATTTTTTTTGCAATATTTAATATTGCTGCACCGTCTTTTCCGCTTACAGCGTCAAGGCCTAAGACTAGCATTGGTTTAGTTGCTTTTGCCAAAACATCGCTAAATTTTGACGTGCCGTTTAGAATATTATTTAATTCAGAAATGTCATCGCCAATATTTTCATAGCGATAGGTTAAGTCAGTGTCAGAGCCAATCGCCGCGATTTTAAAGTTTTTATCGCGTGTTCTTTTTTTAATTCTTGCATTTAAAACAGGTGCGTCTTTTCTTGGATTTACGCCAATTAATAAGCAAGTGTCAGATTCGTCAATGCCTGCGATTGTAGTGTTAAAAAGATATGAAGCGCGATCGCGTGAATTTAATTTTTCATCATTTAAGCGACATTCGAAATTTTTACTGCCAAGTTTTTCAAGTAAAGTTTTGAGTGCGAAAATTTCTTCTGCCCCAGAAAGGGCACCGTTTAAGGCTGCAATTTCATCGCCTTGTAAAGAATTAATTTTTGCTGCAATTGCTGCAAGCGCTTCGGTTAAATCTGATTTTTCTAGCTTGCCATTTTTCTTAATATAAGCGCTGTCAAGCCTTTGATATTTTAGTCCGTCATAACAAAAACGCGCTTTGTCAGATATCCATTCTTCGTTAATTTCTTCGTTTAAAACGGGCAGAATTCTCATAATTTCTAGGCCGCGCGAATCAATGCGGATGTTGCTTCCGACTGCGTCCATTATGTCGATTGATTCGGTTTTTTTAAGCTCCCAACTGCGGGCGTTGAAGGCGTAGGGCTTAGAGGTTAGGGCGCCAACGGGGCAAAGGTCGATGATGTTTCCTGATAATTCTGAAGTAAGGGCTTTTTCAACGTAAGGGGTGATTTCCATATATTCGCCGCGACCAACGGCGCCAAGCTCGGCAACGCCAGCAACGTCGGTGATGAAGCGTACGCAGCGCGTGCAATGAATGCAGCGCGTCATTGTTGTTTTAACAAGTGGGCCGATATCTTTGTCTTTTACGGCGCGCTTATGTTCGTGATAGCGGCTGTCAGCAGAGCCATATTGAAAGGCTTGATCTTGCAAATCGCATTCGCCACCTTGGTCGCAAATTGGGCAATCAAGCGGATGGTTGGCAAGTAAAAATTCCATTACTCCTTCGCGGGCTTTTTTTACCATTGGTGTATCGGTAAAAACTTTCATGCCGTTGGCAATTGGCATGGCGCATGAGGCCATTGGCTTTGGAGGGCCGCCTACGACTTCAACTAAACACATGCGGCAATTTCCGGCAATTTCTAAGCGTTCGTGATAGCAAAAGCGCGGAATTTCAATATCGGCAATTTCACATGCTTGAATTATTGTGATGCCTTCTGGAACATCGTATTCTTTGTTATTGATTGTAATTGTTGGCATGATTCAAGACTATGTAAATTTGCAAAGCGGCGTTTGTGGGCGCCACTTTGCTGTACAATTTATTTAATTGCTTTTGTAAAATCTGTTAAAATTATTTTAACTAAAATGGAATTTCATCGTCAGTTTCTTCAACTGAAACATTACTTTGACCCTTTTTTGAGCTTGAAGAAGATTCGTAAGAATCTGCGCCAGAGCTAGAGTTTCCGCCGCTATTTTTGCCATCAAGAATTTGCATTGTTGAATTGAAATTTTGCAACACAATTTCAGTTGTATATTTTTCTACGCCGTTGCTATCTGACCATTTTCTGGTTTGCAATTGGCCTTCAATGTAAAGCTTGGTGCCTTTTTTGACGTAATTTTTAACAATGCCAACAAGGCCTTGCGAGAAAACAACGACGCGGTGCCATTCGGTTTTTTCTTTTTTTTCACCAGAGCTTTTATCTTTCCAATTTTCGGAAGTTGCGAGTGAAAATGTTGCTAATTCGCGACCATCTTGAGTATTTTTAACTTCAGGATCTTGACCGACATTGCCGACAAGAATAACTTTATTGACTGACATAAGTTTTTTATTTAAGGTTTGTAAGTTTTTATGGTTTGGTTTGATTTCTGGTAAAAGAAAATTAGCCAATTACGTAAAATATTACAAATAATTTTAGCAATACTCAAGAAGGAATTTTAATAAATGATGAATGTTCCCGAATTTACCGTTGCAGAATTTTCGCGCTCGCTAAAACTTGTGGTTGAGGATTCTTTTGGTTACGTCAGAATTAAGGGCGAAGTCACTGGTTTTAAGCGTGCAAGCAGTGGGCATTTATATTTTTCGCTTAAAGAAGATGACGCGGTTTTGTCGTCGGTTTGCTTTAAAAATTCTGCCGATTCTATCGCTTTTGAAATGGCGGATGGCTTGCAAGTTGTTGCGTCGGGGCGTATTACGACTTTTGCGGGGCGCTCTAATTATCAAATTGTTGTTGAAAAAGTTGAGATTTCTGGGGTTGGTGCAATTTTAGAGATGATTGAGAAAAGGCGCCAAAAGCTTGCAGGCGAAGGTTTGTTCGATGCTGAACATAAAAAAACAATTCCGTTTTTTCCGCAAATTATTGGGGTGATTACTTCAGAAACTGGCGCGGTTATTCAAGATATTTTGCATCGCGTTGAGGCCAGATGCCCTACGCACATCAAGCTTTATCCTAGTGCGGTTCAGGGAAAAGATGCGCCAAAAGGCATAATTGCAGGAATTAAATATTTCAATAAATTAAAGAATGAGCAGCGTCCCGATGTTTTAATAATTGCTAGGGGCGGCGGATCTTTTGAAGATTTGCTGGTGTTTAATGATGAAGAATTAGTGCGAGCGGTTTTTGCGTCAGAAATTCCAATTATTTCGGCTGTTGGTCATGAAACCGACACGACATTAATTGACTTTGTGTCTGACCTGCGCGCACCAACGCCCACTGCGGCGGCAGAGTTTGCTACTCCTGTGTTGGTCGAGTTAAAAAATCAATTAAAATATTGCGTAGAAAAATTAGAATCTGATCAAAAAAAGTTTTTTGTAGAGCAAAAAAAGCGGCTAGAAAATTTGCAAAAATATTTGCTTGATCCAAAGAAAATCTTGATGCGCATGGCAGAAAATTTTCAGTCTTTGCAAGAAAAATTAAATTTTTTAACGCAAAATATTTTTGATAAAAATCAGCAAAAATTAAATTCGCTAACAATTTCAACGCGCATGATTTTATTTAAAATAAATTTTGTTGAGCAAAAGATAATTCACACGTCAGAGCTTTTAAAATCGGGCGTTAGAAGGCTTATTGAAAATGATTTGATCGCGTTAGAAAATCTTGGAAAATTATTAGAATTAGGGCATTATCAGAAAATTTTAAAGCGCGGATTTTCTTTAATAAAAAACCAAAATGGCAAGTTAATCGCTTCAATTGCGGATGTTAAAATGAAAGAAGAAATTACTGTTGAAATGAATGATGGCGAGTTTCAATCTTATGTGTTAAGTTTTAAAAAAAATGCAAGAAATGTTGCTAAAAAAGATTTAGTGATAAATCAACCAAGGTTAATCTAATTTTAATGTTAATAAAAACGCCAAAATTTTGGCAAAAACGCAATTTTATTTCTGTCGCATTGTTGCCGTTGGCGCTTGTCTATTCTTGCGTTTCATCGCTGGTTAATTTTGCGCGCAAATCTGACAAAATTTCAAAGCCCGTAATATGTGTGGGAAATTTAACAGTTGGCGGATCGGGAAAGACGCCAGTAGCAGTGGCTATAGGTAAAATTTTGCACGAACTTTCTGTTGATTTTGCTTATTTAAGTCGAGGATATGGCGCAAAAAAAACCAAATTTGGATTCATCAAAAAAAATTTAGAAAATGCTGCAGAGGTAGGTGAAGAGCCGTTTATTTTGCTAGAAGTGGCCCCAACTTTTATTGCAAAAGATCGTTTAAGCGGCGCAAAAGAAATTGATAAAATGAATGAGTTTAGGGCAATTATAATTGATGATGGAATGCAGAATAATTCATTAAAAAAAGATATTATAATTTTGGTAATTGATGGAAAAATTAAATTTGGTAATAAATTTATATTTCCGGCGGGGCCTTTAAGGCAAAGCATTGAAAGTGGTTTAAAAAAGGCAGATTTTATTATTGTTGTTGGTGAAATTGACGAAGAATTGTCAAAAATTTTGGCGCAAAAAAAGGTTGTAGAGGCAAAAATAATTGCTAAAAATTTACATGAATTTTCTAATCAAAATTTGATAGCATTTTGCGGCTTGGGGTATCCTGAAAAATTCTTTTCTTTTTTGAAAAATTCTAAGCTAAATATAATCGAAACAAAATCTTTTCGAGACCATCATTTTTACAATAATATTGAATTAGAAAATCTTCTTAAATTGTCTAAAAACAAAGATGCAAAGCTTGTTACAACTAAAAAAGATTGGATAAAATTTCCTTTAGAATTTCAAGAAAAAATTAAATTTTTAGACATTGATTTAGAATTTTCAAATAAAAATTTTATCAAGCAGGAATTGCAAAAAATATTACTAAAATAATGCGAGAATTTTTAAAAAAAATACGTTATTTGCTAGAGGCTTTAATTGTCGAAATGGCGCTAGGATTTTTTAAGATTTTAGGCCCGAAAAATTCTTCCAATTTTGCATCTTTTTTGGCAAGGCATATTGGTAAAAGGCATTCAACAAACGAATTGGCGATGACTAATTTAGGAAGGGCCTTCCCGCATTTTAACTTGTTGCAAAAAGAAAAAATCATCGAAGATATGTGGGATAATTTAGGGAGAGTTGTTGGTGAATATGCTCATCTTTCTAGCTTGAGCGCCGCAGAAATGGTTGAGAAACATGTGACTTTTGAAAATGAGGACAAGGAAAATATTGAATATATTAAGAAAAATTTTCCAAATGGCGGAATAATTTTTTCAGCTCATATCGGCAACTGGGAGACGGGTCCGAAGATTTTTAATTTTTGTGGATTTGACGCAAGCATTGTCTATCGCCCGCTTAACAATAAATATGTTGAAAAAATTACGGCAAAAATGCGGGGCGCAAAGCTTATTGCTAAAGGCTCGAAGGGAGGTCGACAAATTATTGATGTGATAAAAAATTCTGGATATGTGGCAATTTTAATGGATCAAAAAATTTCCGAAGGAGAGCCAGTGCGCTTTTTTCATGATGATGCAATTACTGCAACTTCGATTGCGAGAATTGCTTTGAAATACAACGTGCCATTGATTCCGGCGCGGTCAATTCGCGTTGATCATCAGTTTAAATTTAAGGCAAAAATTGAAAAGCCGTTAGATTTTACAAGAAGTGGCAATTTAAACGACGATATTTTGCGACTAACTTTATTGATAAATAAAAAGCTTGAAAGCTGGATTGAGCAAAATCCGGCGCAATGGTTTTGGGTACATAATCGTTGGAAAAAATAATAAATAATGGCGATAGAAATTGCAAAAAATCTTCATGAATTTAAGGGGCAAAAATTAGTGGCGTTTTGCGCCTCGTCACATCCAGAAGCATTTTTTGTTGTTTTGGAAGGTGAGGCGGAAGAAATTCTTGAGAGAAAATCATTTCCCGAAGGTCATTCATACGAAGAAAAAGAGCTAAATGATTTGGTGAAAAGCGCAAAGGAAAAAGGCGCAATTTTAGTAACGACTAGAGCTGATTGGACAAAATTGCCACAAAATTTTAGAAGTAAAACTAAATTTCTAGACATCAACTTAGCTAATTTTACTAAAAAAGATTTACTGACTAGTGCTGAAACTGAAATTGATACGCAGCAGCAAACCCCAGAGGAAATCGCGATTAAAATGAAAATGAAATTAATTGCGGAGGCGTTAAGGGTTGAGGGAAAAATAGCGCTTAGTCCAGAAGTGGCAATGGCTGGTCAGGCTTCAGTCGCCATTGTCAAGGGTGTTGAAGTGGCACGAGAAAGCGAAAAAGATCGTGGTGTTGGAAGGGTGCAAGATGGCTTGTCTCGTGATGAAAAAAAAGAAATAGGGCATCCTCAGTCACAAAATTCTCAGGGGCGTGAAAGTTTTTCGGCGGCGATGATTGCCAGCAAAGAAGTTATGGCAAGATTAAGTCAAACTTTTGCAAATGAAGCAGGTGTGGCTGCAATTTCTAAAGCTCGAGTTGTAGAGGTGGGGGTGGCGCCAGAATTAAAAGCGCAAAGTACTCCTTCGGAAGTGTCTCAATTAAATGTAGGGCAGCAGGGCCTTAGGGCGCAGGCGCCAAAAGATCTGACCACTTACAATTTGGGAAGTTCGACGAAAGGTGGCGAGGCTGTAAAAACGCCAGATATTGCGATTTCTAATAGCGTTTCAAGCGTCGCTGCCTCACAAAATTCAACCGCTCAAATGCAGATTTATCAAGGTCAACAAACGATTACTCCTGTTGATGGGATGTATCAGCAAAGTTTTTCAAGCAATGATGAGTATGGTCTGGCTGCCGACAGGGCTGGCATTGCGGCGCGTTTAAGCGAACCATTTCCCGCACCTCTTGATATTGAGCCCGAGGAAGAGCAGCAGCCATCTGATGGCCTTGAAGACAATCGCGAAGATGAGTTAGAAGGGGTTGAGAATGTGCCAGAAAATTCCGAAGCGGAAAGCTCGATTCCTGATATTGCTGATGAAGATGAAGAAGAGCAAGTTAAGGAAGGTGAAAATTTCCTAGCATTAGAGGGCGTTGACAAAGTAATGGGTGATATTTTAGGGGGTATGGACAGCGTTTTTGGAGGAGGCGCCTCTTCGGAAAGTGAAAATAATGCACAATCTCAAAATGACCGCGATGACGATATGCAGGAAGATAAAGAAGATCCAAAAGAATTTAAAAAAGAAGAAAATGCGATCAGAGAAATTGAAGAAGATGAAAAGGAAAAAGATGGTAGAGGTCGATAAACGGCCCCAAATAAAGTTGAAATATAAAAAAATAATGCAAGAATCGAAAATTAAATTTAAAAAATAGATATGAAAAAAATTATCGCTGTCGCTTCTGTGTTGATCCTTCTTAATTCATGCGCCTTTCTTTTTAACGACAAAAATGTCGAAGTTTCAATTAACAGTAATCCACAAGGTGCTGATATTATTATTGAGGGGCGCAGCTATGGCAGAACGCCTGCAGTCATAAGTATCGAGCCGAAAAATTATGTTGCAACTTTGACCAAAGAGGGATATGGGTCGGCGCAATTGAATCTTCAGTCTTGGCAAGCCATTCGCACTAAAAGTGGCGATGGAGGCAGATGCGTTGCCGATGCGCTAGGTGCAATGTTGGTTGTTCCAGCATTTTCTTTTTTATCCGTTTATTGTCGCGATTTCAAACAGCCTGCATATTCCGCCGAAATTCCTTATCAAGGAGTGGTCGGTGGCAATAAGTACGACGGTCAAAATGGATATAATGGAAATGGCGCGCCGCAAATGAATTATCCTTATGGAGGCTATGGCGCTGGTCAACAAATGCCGCAGCAAAATAATCCCTATCGCGGATATTAGAACCAATCCTAAAACAATATGGTAAAGTTTTTAGGGATATGTTCTGAGTGGTCCCTAGATCATGCCATCTTTTATCTCAATAATCCTATCAGTTTTTTTCGCCAATTCTAAATTATGCGTAACCAATAAACACGCGATCTCATAATTTTTGGCCAATGAATGAAGCAAGTCGAAAATTGCCCCCGAATTAACTGAATCAAGGTTGCCAGTTGGTTCATCTGCTAAAATAACTGAAGGCTTTGAAACTATTGCGCGTGCAATTGCGACGCGTTGTTGTTGGCCGCCAGAAAGCTCTGCTGGCTTGTGTTCTAGACGATTTACTAAATCAACTTGCGTGAGAATTTTTTGCGCTTCCGCAAAAGCGAAATCGCGATTTTGTCCTTGAATTAGCAGTGGCAAAGCAACATTTTCAAGCGCTGAAAATTCTGGCAAAAGATGATGAAATTGATAAATAAACCCCAGATTATTTTTGCGAATCTCGGTGCGCGCTTGATCATTTGCTTTTGAAGCGTCAATGCTATTGATAAAAATTTGCCCCGAATCGGCCTTGTCAAGAAGCCCCGCAATTTGCAGCAAAGTAGTTTTTCCCGACCCAGAGGGGCCAATAAGTGCAGCAATTTCACCCTTTTTTATTGCAAGATTAATATTTTTTAGCGCAGCCACCTTTGACGCCGCTTGCGTAAAGCTTTTGTCAATATTAATCAATTGCAATGCGTAATTCATATTATTTTCTTTTTTTTCTAGGGCGTTCATCATCATCGTCATCTTCTTCCTCTTCGTCTTCATCTTCATCTTCGTCCTCGTCTTCATCTTCGCTTTCTTCGTCGTCTTCTTCGATGTCTTCTTCGCCATCGTAATCAAAGCTTTCTTTTTTGCTTGAAGGTTTTTCTTCTGATCCAAGCTTGTCTTTTGCGGTAATTACGACTTTGTTTTTTGCTTCTTCGAAAGTAACGTTGTAAATTGCCGCATATTCTGCCGCAAGCCTTGCCACCGCTGTTTCGTAGATAATGCGTTCAGAGTAAGATCTGTCGCCGTCTTCAATGTCGCGAGTCAAGTCGCGCAAGACTTCGGCAAGCAAAATAATGTCGCCAGAATTTATTTTTGATTCATATTCTTGCGCGCGGCGACTCCACATGCCTTTTAATTTTTTAACGCCGCTGCGTAAAATTGAAAATACTTCATCCATTTGCGACTTAGAAACTAAAGGTCGCAAATTAACTTTTGCAGCATTTTGTACAGGAATTTTAATCGTTAGTTTTTCTTTCTCAAAATGCATTATGTAGCAAGTGAAATCGACGCCAAGAACTTTCATATTTTCAACTTCAAGCACCTTGCCAATTCCGTGCGAAGGATAAACGACGAAATCCCCAGCTTTAAAAATATTCTTCGTTGATTTTTCTGATGTTTTTGCCGGAGCACTTTTTGCAACAGCCGCAACTTCAATTGGCTTTTTATCAATTTTTGCCTTAACGGGCTTTACGGGTTTTTTAGTTAATTTTGCTGGTTTTTTAGCTTTAATTTTAGGTTTTGCAATTGGTTTTTTAATTTTCTTTTTTTCAACTTTTTTTACAGTTTTTTTAACCACAGGTTTTTTGGAAATCGTTTTTTTTGCACTGCTTTTTTTTGCAACAATTTTTGACTTTTTCGCCGGCATATTTTATTTAAAAAAAATAATAAGAAAATTATTATGCAGCATTATATCAGGTTTTTAGGCGCTTGCAAGGGTTTTTTTAAGTTAAGGATGGATAAAATTAAATTTATTTGTTGTAGAAAATAAATTTAGAGGCGAAAATAGGGCGAAGAATCTCATTTTAATTTGCGTGTCATTTACTTAATTGATATTTGTTTTAGCGGGCAAGGCTTGCTGCAAGCGTAGTTTACTTATTATAAGGCCAAAGCGGATTGGTCAGTTTAAAAAATGATGAAAAAAATTATTAAAAAAATCAATAAAGCAGGTTTGCTAGATACGATTGAAAATATCATCGAGCATCGCATGTTTCAGCCTGTTGCAATTGCCATTGTGACAAGCTTTATCGTGTTTAATGCGCTGTTTTATGTGAAGGGATTTATTGCAGATCGCAAAGAATTTGCCGAGCAAAAAAAGGCAAGCAGGCCAATAAAAATTACAATCACCGAGGGCGGAAAAGTTATCGATTTTAACGAAATGCAAATTGTTGAGCATCGCGTTAAAAATGGCGATACCCTATTGAAATATCTGATTGCAACTGGTTCTAGCGAAGCTGATGTTTTTGCCATTTTGGCCGAGATGAAAAAAATTTATGATCCAAAAAATATTACTGTTGGCGACAGCGTTGTTGTAAAATATAAATTAAAAATTAACTATGACGACAATGGCACAGAAACCAAGAATGTCGTGATTGGCGAGGTTAAAGTTATTCCATCACCCGAAATTGAAATTACGGTTGCGCGCAGTGATGACGGCACTTACAAGGCTAAAGAAGTTAAGCAGCATTTGACAAGTGCAATTGTAAAATATTCTGGTGAAATCAATAATGGTCTGTATGTAGACGGTGTTAATGCGGGCATTTCTCCGACGTCAATGATGAACATGATTGGCCTTTATGCTTACGACATCGACTTTCAGCGCGACTTGCAACAGGGCGACAAATTTGAAATGTTGGTCGAAAGTTTTTATACAGACAGCGGGCGCAAGGTTCGCGATGGCAGCGTGCTTTATTCGTCTTTAACTTTAAAGGGCCGCACCATCGAAATTTACGAACATAAAGTTAATGGCAATGTCGAATATTTTGACGGCAAAGGAAACAGTGTCAAAAAATCTTTGCTTCGCACGCCAGTCAACGGTGCGCGCATTTCTTCTGGCTTCGGATTTCGCAAACATCCCATTTTAGGATATTCAAAATTGCACAAAGGAATTGACTTTGCCGCACCTTCCGGAACCCCAATTTTCGCGGCTGGAAACGGTACTATAATTTTTATGGGGCGTCATGGTGGCTATGGAAATTTTGTTAAAATAAAGCATACTTCAGAATATGAAACGCAATATGGCCATGCCAGCGCGTTTTCAAAAAAATTTCGCGTCGGGTCAAAAGTTAAGCAAGGCGATGTTGTGGCCTATGTTGGATCAACTGGCCGTTCAACTGGCCCGCATCTGCATTTTGAAATTCTGTACCGCGGCAACGCAATTAATCCAGCCAGCGTAAAATCTGTTTCAGGAATTAAACTTGCAGGTGCAGAATTAATAAGGTTTAATGCTACAAAGGAGAAAATAGACGGCTATCGCAAAAAAACTCCTAACGAAATTAAGAGGTAATTTATGGCAACAGGCTCTTATTTGGCGCAACAAAGCAAGCCTTTGACGCAAGAGGACAAAGATAAAATGATGGTTGATGTTGTGAAGAGTCTTAATTTTTATACGCGTAAAGCAATTCCGATTCCACTTTCTCTTCAAGAGAAAGTTAGGAGTTTGATAGGTGAGGTTGTTGAGGGGTTTGATAGCGAGGAAGAGGCTTTGACTAGAAATATTTTAAATTATGTAAATGATATGATTTCTAGGGGAGTTGATGTGGACCATTTAAGGTTAAATCCAGATGGACAGATATATGAAGGCTCGAAGTCATGCTTGGATTTTGTATCAAAAACTCCGACAGTAATAAAAGAATTTAGGGATATTTTGATGTTAGACGATAGTGATAGAGAGCGTCATTTTGAGCGTTATAAACAAGAGTCTCAAGTTTCGTCAGAAAGATTGGGTGCTATTTGTTATCGAATGGGCGCAATACGTGAAAGTATGGGGACTGCTCAATCTGAAGCAGAAGCTTATTATTACTATCAGCTTTCGGCAAAAAATAACTATGAACATGGTCGCAATGCTTTCGCAAGGGCAATTCGGACATTTGATCGCATAGGCCTTATTTACGAAGACGGCACTGTTTTAAGTAAGGAGGACCGAGAAGTTGAAGCTTTAATGATTAGTGAGAAGCTGCCAGAATACAATGGGCCTCCGACATATGTCGAGACGGAGATTCCTGCCGATGGGAACGTTGTTGCAGATGAATTGCCGCCAGAATACACTCAAGGTGAATTGCCGCCAGAATATACAAGTGATCCAAGTGCCTCTCTAGTCGTTAAAGGTGGCAGATATCGATGAAAATAATCAACATCCTCTTCAACTACAAAAAAGCAACCTTCGACAACCAAATTCTGGGTGTCGAGCGTTGTTTTATCGACTATGCGCGCTATTTAACGGCGCAAAATAATCAAGTTGTTTCGGTGTTGAAAAAAGGCATTGTCTATGTTGATGAAGTAAAGCGCGTTAGTTCGAAAACCGTTGAAATGAAAGCGTTTGGCCAAGGTGATGTTTTTACAATGTTGCAAATGGCGTGGCTATTCATAGCGTCACGGCCCGATGTGATAATTTGTCATTCTGGCCGCGCCTTATTTTTCGCGCGTGTGGCACGATTTTTTTCATTTCGCAAAACGCCAATTGTTGTAATAAATCATGGCATAAAAGTCGAAAAATTTCTTAAAGCCGATTATGTTTTTGCAGTAAATAATTATTTCACGCGCGAACTTGTCGCCGCCGGAATGCCCGCAGATCGCGCGATTGCAATTCCTAACATGATTGAAATTCCAAAAAATTTTATTGCGCCAATAAAGACAGAATTTCGCAAACCCTTGCGAATTGGGGCCTTGGGGCGCTTGTATCCTGAAAAAAATTTCGATAAAACTTTGCGCGCAATAAAAATTTTGCAAGATCAAGGCGTTGAGTGCGAATATGTTATTGGTGGCGTGGGGCCAATGGAAAAGACGCTTTGCGACCTTGCAAAAGAACTTGGTTTAGAAAAAAACTTCAAAATTTTAGGTTGGACAGAAGATAAAAAAACTTTTTTTGACGCCATCGATATTTTTATTTTGCCATCTTCTGGCGAAACTTTCGGCATTGTTTTATTGGAAGCTATGCTTTATAACACTCCAATTATAACCAGCAATAGCTGGGGTCCGGAAGAAATTATCGACGAAGGAATTGACGGATTAAAAGCATCAAAAGACGACGCAGAAAAAATGCCGCAATTATTGGCGGAAGCAATTTTAAAATTATTACACGATCAAGAATTTGCAAAAAAATTAGCATTTAATGCGCATAAAAAATTTCTTGAACAATATTCTGCAGAGGTGGTCGCAAAAAAGCTTAACGGTTTGTTACAAAAAATTACGATGACTAAAATTTAGTCAAATGCAATGCCAAGATTTCTTTAAAAATTTAGTTTAAACTTCTGAATTCCTCAAGTTTTTCAAGTATTCTTGCTCTATAATGTGGTCTGTAAATGGGTCGCGATTGGATTATCTTTAATAATAGACTTTTTATCCAGGCCCTTCTAGAATTGCTGGCAACATAGCAAACACATGACAATCATCGCACAAAACAGAAAAGCCTATTTTAATTATTCAATCGAGGAAGAAATCGATGCTGGCATCATGCTGGTTGGCAGCGAAATCAAGGCAATTCGCGAAGGTCGCATTAACGCAAATGACGCCTACGCCGCCGAAGTTGATGGCGAATTATTTTTGTTAAACGTCGTAATCGGCATGTATAAAGGCGCCGTAACCTCTGGCCATGAAGAAAAACGTCCGCGAAAATTATTGCTGCATAAGCGCGAACGTGCGAAATTGCTGGGCAAAATGCGAGTGAAGGGATATTCTTTGGTTCCAACAAAAATATTTTTCAATAAAAGAAATATCGTTAAAGTGGCGCTAGGACTGGCCAAAGGCAAAAAGCTGTACGACAAGCGCGACGCAATCAAAAAGCGTGACGAGCAGCGCAGAAATCATCGCGGCGAAGAATAATAAATTTATTAATTTTAATTTTTAGTTTTAAGCTTTGATTTATCCAGATAAATCGGTGGCGCTAATACCATTTCCCACTAATAATTATAAATTTATGCTTCATAATTTAGGTCTAAAATTTCAAATAAAAATCATCCGTATCGCCTGATACGACTGATTTTTCTTTAAAATTTTATCCTCTAAATTA
>Ga0114971_10000541_pt1 | contig 24511 bp, 17 predicted proteins | sample M_140625_MF_Meta_FD_87320 | JGI IMG/M metagenome (GOLD analysis project Ga0114971, IMG submission 87320) | Freshwater microbial communities from Lake Montjoie, Canada to study carbon cycling - M_140625_MF_MetaG | ecosystem: Environmental > Aquatic > Freshwater > Lake | place: Lake Montjoie...
CCTGATCGCGGCGACGGCCGCCGCGGCGGAACTCTGGGTCGCCCCCGGCGGCAGCGATACCCATCCCGGCACAGCACACCAGCCGATGGCGACGCTCGCCGGGGCGCTGCACCAGGCCGCAGCTGTCCGTGAATCTCATCCCGGCGGCGTCCCGGAACCGTTGACCATCTTCCTGCGCGACGGGATTTATCCGCTGACCGCTCCGCTGCGCCTGTCTTCAGCGGATTCCGGCTCCCCGTCCAGCCCCCTTATGATCGCTGCCGCCCCGGGCGCGCACCCGGTCTTGAGCGGCGGCGTCCCCCTCTCCGGCTGGAAAAAAATCGCCGCCCCCGTTTCCGGTCTGCCCGACGCCGTCCAGAAGTGGGTTTGGGTGGCAGAGGCGCCGCGGCTTGGCAACCGGGTTCTAGAATTCCGCCAACTGTGGGTCAATGACCGCAAGGCGATCCGCGCCCGCGCCCCCAATGGGGACGCCCTAGCGCGCCTCGTCGCCTGGGACCGGACGAATCAGCTCGCCACCGTTCCAGCGGCAGCGCTCGACGGGGTCCGAAATCCAGCAAGTCTGGAAATGGTGATCGATCAGGTCTGGGAAATCGCCGTGCTACGCCTCAAGTCGCTCCGCATTGAAGGCACTAACGCCGTCGTCACCTTCAAGCAGCCCGAAAGCGCCCTCGAATTCCGGCATCCCTGGCCGCCCGTGCTGGTCACGACGAATTATCAGGCGCCCTTTTATCTGGCCAATGCGATCCAGTTTTTGGATGAACCCGGCGAATGGTTTAAGGATGTCTCCGCCGGCAACGTCTATTACTGGCCGCGCCCCGGCGAGGACCTCACGCGCGCGACGGTACGGGCGCCAGCGCTGGAAACGCTCGTCCAAATCCAAGGCTCTCTGGAGCGTCCGGCCGCCCATATCCGCTTCCAGGGCATTACCTTTGCCCACACCACCTGGCTGCGCCCCTCGGAACAGGGCCATGTGCCGCTGCAAGCCGGTATGTTCCTGCTGGATGCCAAAAAACTGACCCCGCACGGCACGAGCTACCATCCCGGCCTCGACAATCTCGCCTGGATTGGCCGCCCGCCCGCCGCCGTCTCCGTCCAGAACGCCCATCACATCACTTTTGAAGGTTGTACCTTTGAACACACCGCCTCCGCCGGGCTGGATTTTATATCCGGCACATACGCGGACCGGGTGGAAGGCTGCACGTTCCGCGACCTCGGCGGCAACGGTCTCCAGCTTGGCAAATTTTCGGATCCCGGGGTCGAAACCCATCTCCCCTACAATCCCGCCGATGCGCGCGAAATCTGTTCGCAGGAAACCATCGCCAACAACGTCGTTCGCGATTGCGGCACCGAGGACTGGGGCTGCGTGGGCCTGGCCATCGGCTATGCCCGTCAGGTTGCCGTGGCGCACAACGAGGTGTTTGACCTGCCTTACACCGGCATCAGCGTGGGCTGGGGCTGGACGAAAGCCACGAATGCCATGCGGGACAATGTGATCCACGCGAACCATATCCATCACGTCGCCCAGCGCCTGGGCGATACCGCAGGCATTTACACGCTGTCGGCGCAGCCGGGCTCGGTCCTCAGCGAAAACTTCGTGCACGATATCCACATCAGCCCCAACGTCCCTGACACCAATCACTGGTTTTATCTCTATCTGGACGAGGGCTCGTCGGGAATCACCGTGCGCGACAACGCCTGTCCGTCGGAAAAGTTTTTGAAGAACGCCAACGGCCCGGGCAACCTGTGGACCAATAACGGCCCGCAGGTTTCCGCTGAAATCAAAGCCGCCGCCGGATTGGAGCCCGCCTTTCGCGGGTTGCTGCCGGACACCCACCGTGGGAATTAAGGCCATGCCCCTTACTATCAACGCTTACTCAAACGCCCTCCGGGCGGCCGTCCGCCAAAATTATTTATGAAAAAACTATTCACCCTCCTTTTTGCCGCAGGCGTCCTGCCGCTGACCCTGGCCGCCGCGCTGATGCCTGCCGATCTGCGCTGCGATTATGCGGTTCAGCCGCTGGGGGTGGATTCGGCCGTCCCTCGGCTGTTCTGGAAACTGGAAAGCTCCGGGCGCAACCAAAAACAAACCGCCTATCAAATCCTCGCCGCGTCTTCCGCCGCCCTTCTGGCGTCGGGCCGGGGCGACCTATGGGACAGCGGCCGGGTGAGCTCGCCGGAGACGATTCAAATCCCCTATGCCGGGGCGCCGCTGACCTCCGCGCAGACGGTTTTCTGGAAAGTCCGGTCTTGGGATGAAGCCGGGGCGGTCTCCAGATGGAGCCCGCCCGCCGCGTGGACGATGGGGGTGCTTCAGCCCGCCGACTGGCACGCGCAATGGATCGGCGCGGCGGACACCAACTGTTCCTCCCTGCGCTTGCGCCAGGAATTCACGGTCAAGCCCGGGCTGCGCCGCGCCCTGGTGAATGTGTGCGGCCTCGGCCAGTACGAGCTGACTCTCAACGGCAAAAAATCCGGTGCAGACTTCCTCTCGCCCGGCTGGACGAAGTACGACAAAACCTGCCTGTACGACACGCGCGACATCACAGCGGAGCTGAAGGCGGGCAAGAATGCCGTCGGCCTCGAGCTCGGTAATGGCATGTACCATGTCCCGGGCGGCGGGCGCTTCACCAAGTTCAAGGGCTCGTTCGGCCTGCAAAAGGCCATCGCACAACTCCGGCTGGAATATTCCAACGGCGCGGTGGAATACATCGGCACGGACGCCGGCTGGCGTATCGCGCCCGGCCCGATCACGTTCAACACCATCTACGGCGGGGAAGATTACGACGCGCGCCGGGAGCAGCCCGGCTGGAACCGGGCCGGCTATGACGCTTCCGGGTGGGCCCCGGCGCTGATTGTCCCCGGTCCGGGCGGCGTGTTGCGCGGACTTTCCTGCGCGGCGCCGCCGATCCGCCAGTTCGAGGTTCATACGCCGGTTGCACGCCACACGCTCACCAACGGCGATGTGGTGTTCGACCTTGGCCAGAATGCGGCGCACATCCCGCAGGTGACCGTGACCGGACCGGCCGGCAGCTCGGTGCGGCTGATCCCCTCCGAACTCCTCAACGGCGATGGTTCGGCAAACCAGAGTTCGATGGGCGCAGGCCATCGCGGCGCGCTCTGGTGCGATTTCACCAAGGGCAACGACGGCGCGGAAACCTGGTCGCCAAAATTCTTTTATGTCGGCTGCCGCTACATCCAGGTGCATCTCACGCCCGCTGACGAGGCGGGCAGTCCCCTGCCTGCTGCCGGCGCGCACGGAGTGACGCGCCCTACCCTCCAGTCGCTCGCGGGCATTGTCGTACAGTCCAGCTCCGAGGCGGTCGGCGACTTCGAATGTTCCAACAATCTGTTCAACCGCATCCGGCGGCTGGTCCGCTGGGCGCAGCGCAGCAATATGGTCAGCCTGCTGACGGATTGTCCCCACCGCGAGAAGCTGGGCTGGCTGGAGGAGGATCACCTGAATGGCCCGGCGCTGCGCTATGAATTCAATCTGGCATCCCTGTTCACCAAGATGATGAACGACATCGCCGACTCGCAGCTGACCAACGGCCTGGTCCCGACTACCGCGCCGGAATACACCATTTTTCGGACGAAGGGCGACACGAACCATCTGCGGAATGATTTCGGGGATTCCCCCGAATGGTCCGCCTCCTTCCTCCTCGTGCCGTGGCAGCAATATGAGTTCGAGGGCGACCTGGAGCTGTTCCGCATTCATTACCGCGCCATCCAGGATTATATCGCCTATTGCGGAACGCGCGCGACCAACGGAATTGCCGCTTACGGCCTGAGCGACTGGTACGACATCGGGCCGGGAAAGCCCGGCGTCTCCAAGCACACCCCCAGCGCGGTGAGCGCCACGGCATTTTATTTTAACACCGTGGATATCCTGTCCCGGGTTGCCACTCTACTTGGCCGGGAGGACGACGCCCGGAATTATTCCCGGCGGGCCGGCGATATCCGCGCGGCGTTCAATGAAAAATTCTATGATACCGTCCGCCGGACTTATGCCACCGGCTCGCAGTGCGCCAACGCGCTCGCGCTGGTCATGGGCCTCTGCGAAGACACCAACCGGCCGGCGGTCCTAGACGCCCTCGTCCGCGACCTGCGCCGGCAGGGGCTGACAGCGGGCGATGTGGGATACCGCTATGTCCTGCGCGCGCTGGCCGACGGCGGACGGAGCGACGTGATTTTCGAGATCAACAATCAGTCCGACAAACCCGGCTATGGGATGCAGCTGGCGAAAGGCAAGACCAGCCTGACCGAGGCGTGGGACGGGGGCTCCTCGCAGAATCATTTCATGCTCGGCCAGATTCAGGAATGGTTTTATCACGACCTGGCCGGCATCCAAAACGCGCCCGGCAGCGCCGGCTTTGAACGAATCGTCATCCGCCCCCAACCCGTCGGCGACGTGACCTGGGTGAAGGCCCGCTACGAATCCATCCGGGGGCGCATTGTCAGCTATTGGAAACGGGAGGGACGCCGCTTCACCCTGGAGGCGACGATTCCCGCGAATACCACGGCGACAATCCACCTCCCGGCAACCTCCGCTGGCGCGGTAAAAGCGCCGTCCGGAGCGACCTTCGTGCGGATGGAAAACGGGGAGGCGGTGTATGAGATCGGGTCCGGCCGCCACCTGTTCCGCACCACGTTTTAAGAGGAATTTCCGCAGTGTTTAGAGGGCATCGGGCTGTGATGCCTCCGCCCGGGAGGGCGGAGCGAACGGAACAAGACGCCCCGCCTTGCCTGATTGATTTCCGTCGCCTGACGCTGCACTCGGCGACGGGGACGCCGCAGCGCGGCGGTCCCTACCAGTCAAAATCTCGCGCGAAAGGGACTATTGCCAGCGGCGCCCTTCCTGACGCCATCTGAATACGGGTGAAGTCAGCGCTGGATGGCGGTCAGGTAAGGCGCGTCACTCCGTGCGCGCCGCCCCGGGGATAAGGTGACGTGGGTTAGCAAGAGCGGCGGGCAGGGGACTGCCCGCCCTACCCGCGGACTTTTTTGTGCAAGCGGATCGCTTTGTTATTACCCCGGCTTCTGTAGCAAGAGCAGACCGGATACATTCGGGTGGATGAAGGATGTCTGGATCCGGATTGATCGACCCAAGGACCGGCCACCTCCCTCGCTGGATCGTTGTTAGGTAGGGCGCGTCACTCCGTGCGCGCCGCCCCGGGGATAAGGTGACGTGGGTTAGCAAGAGCGGCGGGCAGGGGACTGCCCGCCCTACCCGCCGATGTGGCAAGATTAAGTTTAACAGCCCTGGCGCGGCACCCCTTGGGATTCGGTTCCTCCGACCGACCCTTGAACCCGGCCATAAAAATCGGATGCCGCTCCGCCGGAAAAACGAAGTGGCGGCGGCCTGGAAAAACAGCTTGTAAACCTTCATCACTAAAAGAGAATCTCTCCATTCGAAATGCAGAGCAGAAAGCGCCCTATGGAAAACCCCTATAAATATTTAAAAATGCCACCGTTGAAACGGTTTCCGGTGCAGGTTGCCCTGGCCGCTCTGGCGGTCTATGGGATGACCCTGGCCCATGGCGTGACGCTGCCGAGCCTGATGCTCACGGCCCAGGTGGCGGATTGGGGGGACCAGTCCATGACCTCCCAGCCGCTGTTCTGGCTGCTCACCCTGCCGTTCCGGCTGCTGCCGGCGGGTTGGATTCCGCTGGCCTTGAATGCGTTCTCCTCGGTGTGTGCGGCGCTGACGCTGGGCTTCCTGGCCGCCACACTGGAACTGGCCGCATGGGACCGGCCGCTAGCAGAATTATCCGGCTGGCGCGCGCGGCTGCCGCTGCTGTTGGGCGTCATTCTCTGCGGCCTGGAATTCAACTTTTGGCAGGCCGCCACCCAATCCACCGGGGAAGCGCTGCAAATCCTGCTGCTGGCGGCGGCGATCTGGTGCCTGTTCCAATACCGGGTGATCCGGCGCTCCATCTGGCTGAAAATCGCCGCCGGCTTCTGGGGGGTGGGCATGGCGGAGAATTGGATGATGCTGCTCACGCTCCCGCTGTTTGTGGCAGCGCTCTTTTGGCTGGGTAAATTACGCTTGCTCCAATGGCGGTTGCTAATTTCCCTGAGCGGGGCGGGGCTGGCCGGCTTTGCGCTCTTTGCCGTGCTGCCCACGGTGAATGGATTATGGCCGGGATCGCCGACCGGCCTGGGCGAGGCCTGGTGGCTGGCCTTGAAAAAAATCAAGGTAATCGCGGTCAACGGCTATTGGGGATTCTGGCGGGGTCATCGACTGGCGTCGCTGGCGGTACTGATTCATTTCCTAGTGCCGGTGCTGCCAGCGCTGATCCGGATGCCCGACCGGGGCACGAAAAACATTTCCCTCTTGGACCGCTATCAGGTGTGGTTTTATCGACTGCTGCGGGCGGGGCTGCTTGTGATGTGCCTGTGGCTGGCATTGGACCCCGTCTTTGGACTGCGCCAGATACTGCAGACCCAGCTGGGGATGGCGGTACCTCTGCTGAGTTTGGATTATCTGACCGGGTTGGGCGCGGGTTTTCTGGCGGGGAACCTCCTTCTGGCGCTACTAGGCCAATCCAGCCCGGGTCGGCGCCGGCGATCCCTGGGGTCGAAAGTTGCCGTGCCGGTGTTGACGACCCTGCTCGTCCTAGTACTGGCCGGGCTGATGCTGCGCAATGCGTCCGCCATCACGCTGCCTAACCGCCAGCCCTTCACCCAGTTTGGCCGCCTGGCTTTAAATCATCTGCCGCCGGGCGGCGGCATTGTGATGGCCGACGAACCGCTCCGGCTCCTGTCGTTTGAAGCCGCCTTGGCGGGCCACCCTTCCGCCAAAGACTGGATGACCGTGGACACCTCCGGACTGATCCGGCCAGAATATCGACGCTGGCTGGTGCGCCGACATCCGGTCCAATGGCCCGACAGCCCGAAGACGAATCAAAATGAGGCTGCTGAAGTGGGTCGGCGCCTGGGCGACCTGGCCCAATCCAACCGGGTTTACTACCTCCATCCGAGCTTCGGCACGTTCTTTGAAACCTTTTATCCGACCCCAACGGGACTGGCCCAGGATTTGAAGAAGTATGTCAGTCGCTCCATCCATCCGCCCGAGTTGACGGCCGAGAATCTGGCCAGGAACGAGGCGTTATGGGATGCCATGGGTCTGGAGCTGGAAGCCCTCCGCCAAACGGTTGCCGCGGCCGGACCCGGCGCCACTGGACGGGGGAAGTTCATAAAAGCGCATCTCTATTTGAAATCGGTGCCGACCGTGCAAAGCCAGCTACTGGCAGAATGGTATGCGATTGCGCTGGACGATTGGGGGGTGCAGTTGCAGCGGGCCGGCCAACTATCCGCCGCCCAGAAGCGATTCGATCAGGCCCGCGGCTTAAATGAAGGCAATAGCGCTGTGAACATCAACCTTCAAATTAACGCCCGCTTGCTGGCAGGCGATCCGCTCAACTTCGCGGACATTAAAACGCTGGCGGCGAAACTGGGCGATGCCAAGCAAGCCAGCCGTTTTTTGCAGGCGTTTGGCCCGGTGGACGAGCCGGCATTTTGTTATCTCATGGCTAACTGCTTCACCGGGGCCGGCCAGATCCGGCAGGCGCTGCAGCAATTTGAACGCGCGGCCACCCTGGTCCCCACCAATCCCGTGCCCCAGGTGCCGATGGCCGCACTTTACGCCCGAGCCGGGTTTGAGCCCAAAGCCCGCGAACTCCTCGCTCAGATCCGCGGCGAACTGTCGGCCGATTTCCGCAAAACCAACTATCTGGATGCGGATTTGTACCTGATTGAAGCGGGCATGGACTGGTCAAAAAGTAATTTCAGCGCCGCCGCACAGACGTTGGAAGCGCTGGGGAAAGAATATCCCGGCGATGAACGGGTGGCCGACCGCCTGCTCCAGACCTATCTGAATTGGGGCGATGTGACCAACGCCCTGCGACTGCTAGAACCGCAACTGGCCCGTGCGCCCAATAATCCGGGCGCGCTGAATCTGCAGGGCGCCCTCCTGCTGCAATCCGGGCGCGCCACCGAGGCGCTCGCGGTGCTGGACCGGGCTCTCACCCTGACCAACCTGCCCGTCCTCCAGTTGACCCATGCACGCGCCCAACTCGCCGCCAATCATCTGGCAGAGGCGGAATCGGAACTGCTGGCGCTGGAACGCCTCAACATTGATCCGGCGCTGATCCATTTCGAACTGGCCACCCTCGCCGAACGCCGCCACAACCTCCCCCAGGCCGTCCAATACCTTCAGATTTGTCTGACCAACGCCCCCCCGGGCTCCCCGCTCTGGGAGCAAGTCCGCACCCGGCTCCATTCCCTGCAGCCTTGACCTAGTGATTCCGTTGGAAGACCGGGAGTCTTGAACCGCCAAGGCGCCAAGGGGCAAGAGCTGAGGCGAATTCATACCGTCATCGAAGGAAGCCCTCTTACGCAATGCACCCGGCGCTATTTTTATGCGCCGCTCCCATGGGATTGCCAAATAATCACCAAACGTGAGAAATACCTACTGCAATGCCGTGGGATTAACCCCAACTTCAAAATAGATCGTAATCTCGCGCGGGCCCTCCCCCTCGCCCCGCGAAAGCATGAACGGGGAAAGGGACCCGCGCCATCCGGAATTCGGGTTTAACCCCCCCCCGGGGCGGCGGGTCCACTGCCGGATCAAGGTTGAGTGCGGGGGGCCCGTGGTGGCGAGACGCTGGCACGGCTTTGTTGGTGTTCCGCATTTTGAGAGCAATGGAAACGGGTTTGAGTCGCCTCACCTCATCTCTCCCGGCGTTGGGGTGGTTGAATTTGTTTTTCCATTCGCCATTCTTCCTTCATTCTTTCTGCCATGGTTGATTCTGATTCCAACGCAGTCCTGCTCCGATCTTTGGGCCAGCTCGCGCGCGGATTGTCCGCCCTGTTCTGGGGCCTGCCCGTGGCGTTGATTGTCTGCGCAGAAACCGTCCGGGCCGGCTGGCTTCAGCCGCCGGGCCTGTTGCCGGCGCTCTTCGCGACCGGTCTCCCGCTGTATGGCCTCTGGCAGATGGGCCATTTCCAACGTCAGGAACGGCCCTGGCGCCGGGCGCTTGACGGCGCGACCCTGGCAGGCCTGGTCAACTTTGGCCTTTGCCCGTTTCTTTACTGGCACAACAAGATGCCCGGCCAGCCCTTTTTCAGCGCAGCGGTGGCGGGGCTCCTGATCACCTCGGTCATTTTCCTGTTCAACCTAAATATCGTCCTAAAACAGCTCGGGGCGATGTTGCCGGATGAAACTCTGCGGCAGGAAACGCGCCTATTCAGCGCCCTCAACCGCTGGCTGCTCGTGCTGCTGCTGCTGTGCGCCACCCTCTACGTGGTCCTGGCAAACGACCCGCGCCTGACCGGAATCCTCGGCGACCTGTTTGTCTGGGTCCATCGCCTAGGTTTCTGGATCCTGATACTGTTCGCGCTTCTGCCGCTGGCCATGACACTGGCGTTGATCTGGAAAACCAAGGAAGTCATCCTCGACAGTGTCTTCGGTCCACGGCAGTGACGCAAAGCCCTCCGGCCAAACGCCGGACCGGTGTTCGGGCCATTCCCCTTTTCCCGCGAGGAATTCAGCCTGGCGGCCAGGCGAGGGGTCGGCCGCCGAGGATGTGACAGTGCAGGTGCGGCACGGTTTCCCCGCCGTCCGCCCCGTTGTTGAGGACCAGCCGGTAGCCGCCCCGCTTCAATCCCAGCGCGGCCGCCACTTCAGCGGCCTTGAGCAGCAGATGGCCCAGGAGGGCCGCGTCCTCGGCAGTCGCCTCCGCAATGCGCGGCACGGGTTTTTTCGGAAAAATCAAGGCGTGGGTGGGCGCCTGGGGATGGAGGTCGCGGATGGCGACCACCTGGTCGTCCTCATAGAGGATAGTGGCAGGGATTTCCCGGGCGCAGATTTTTTCAAACAGGGTTTTATTCATGGGATTATTGGGAAAGGAATGGGCGGATTTTCACCCATTCCATCCGGGCTCTGCGGGGTTGTGCCGCGCCAGCTCCGTCGTTTTAAAGGGCACACTGAGCGCCGGCTTTTACTCCACCACCAGGGCGCAGTCTTTGGGGGCCGGCTCGGCGGTGAGGCATTCGCGGAGGTAGCCGACAATCTGGTCCTGGATTTTTTCGCAGCGGCCGCTCCAGCGCTGTGCTCCCGCGAGCTGCTTGACGCAACCCCGCAGCCCGCAGAAGCGCAACAGGCGGGGCGATTGACGCAGACGCGCGCGCAGTTCGTCGCGCAGGCGCGGAAAGAAAAAAAGTTCGAGGCTGTTGCTGGATTCGCGGGCGATGCGGCCGAGGTCGGTTTCGAGGATCAGGTTGGCTCGGGAATGCGACTCGTCGGCGTAGAGGGTCAACCCGAAATGGCGCAGGACTTTGTCCAGAGCGAGGGCGAATTCACCCACGGTAACGGATTCGCGATGGAGTTCCGCCTTGAAATAGTGGAACACCGAGGCGGAGGCGTGCTGCAGGAGGTCCGGATCAATCGGGTCCGCAGCACTGCCGGAAATTTCGATGGTGATCATCTCCGGCGAGCAGGGGATGCTTTCCCCGTTGCTGAGCTGGAAAATCAGGTGGTCGGAGGAGAGGGCAATCATTTGGCGGCCTCGAGTTTTTGGACCTCCGACACAAAGTCGGTGGCCTCTTGAAAGCGGCGATAGACGCTGGCAAAGCGCACATAGGCGACCTCGTCCGTCTCTCTCAACCCTTCCATGACCATCTTGCCGATGAATTCGCCGGGCACTTCATTCTCGTATTTGGCGGTGACGGCGGCAACGATGTGGTCCACCAAATCTTCCATCGCCTGCGGGCTGACGGGCCGTTTCTGGCAGGCCTTGCGGATGCCGGACAGCAGTTTTTCGCGGGAGAACTCCTCGTGGCGCCCGTCGCGTTTGAGCACCATTAATCCCTCATGCTCCACTTCCTCGTAAGTGGTGAAGCGATGCTGGCAGCCGGTGCATTCGCGCCGGCGGCGGATGGTCGCACCTTCCCGGGAGGCGCGCGAATCAATGACCTTATCTTCCTGAAAACCGCACTTGGGGCAACGCATAAAACCACTCCTAATAGTGGTTCCAAATTTTTAACACACAAAGTTTTGTGGTGTCAAGGAGGGGTTGGCCCTTGGCGACCGGTTCTGGCACGGGCATCGCAAAAACCGGAGCTTGCCTCAAGGCGGATTTGGGATAATCTTGAAAGCTCTTACAGTGCAAAAACCGTTTAACCTTTAATTTAATCTTATGGCAACAGCAGGGGATCTCCGGCGGGGCATGGCAATCAATTACAATGGCGATATCTCCGTGGTGCTGGACATGCAGCATCGCACGCCCGGCAACCTCCGCGCCTTCGTGCAGGCGACCCTGCGCAGCATTCGCACCGGAAAATCCTCCGACGTGCGCTTCAGCTCGACCGAAAAAATCGAGCCGGTGCCCATGATCACCACCAAGATGGAGTACAGCTACAAGGACGGCGCCGACTATGTCTTCACCGATCCGGAAAACTACGAGACGGTCACGCTCTCGGCTGAACTGATTGGCGACGACAAGAATTATCTGGTTGAAAATGCGGCGGTGACAGTGACGTTCGTGGAGGAAAAGGCGGTGTCCATCGAGCTGCCCTCGAATGTGATCTTGACGGTGACCGATGCGCCCGAAGGGGTGCGCGGCGATTCTGCCAACAACGTCCAAAAAGCCATCATCATGGAAACCGGCATCACCGTGCAGGCGCCGTTGTTCATCAAAACCGGGGAAAAGATCAAGATCGACACGCGCACCGGAAAATACATGGAGCGGGCGTAACCCCCGCCCTGCTGGCGGTTTTTTTGAAATCGGTTTGAAATTACCGGCCGCTGACGGATGCGCCTCGTTGTGTCGGAGCTTTGCCGACCGGGCCGGGTTCCCTCCCAAACCTGGCTGGGAGGGTTGATTTTTAAGGTGGAATTCCTTTGCAAGCCAAACCCGTTCGGCTATTTCTTGGCGTGACTCGTATGCCGACGCCCCCCAAAGGAGAAAAAGCCTTTCGCGGTATTGCCGTTTCCGCCGGCATTTGCCGCGGTAAAATCCTTGTCCTGCACCGCGCCCGCCACGTCATCGCCAAGCGCGACCTCCCCCCCAATGAAATCGAGGCGGAGGTCGGCCGGTTCGAGAAGGCGCTGGTCCAGACCCGGCAGCAGATTTCCGAAGTGCAGCGCCGGGTCGTGGAAAATATGGGCACCCAGGAGGGGGATATTTTTGAGGCCCACCTGCTCATGCTCGAAGACCGGATGCTCGTGGACGAGGTCATCCGCTCCATCCGCGAACAGGGCGCCAACGCCGAGCACGCCTTCCATGCGGTTGCCGAACGGTACGCCGCCGCCCTGGCCGCCGTGGACGACGAGTATCTCCGCGAGCGCGCCGATGACATGCGCGATCTGACCGCGCGCGTGCTAGACAATTTGCTGGATGTGCGGGATCAATTCGACCTCCGCCATATCTCCGAGCCGTGCATCCTGGTGAGCCATGATTTAAGCGCGTCCATGACGGCGCAATTGGATAAAAAAGTCGTTCTGGGGTTCGTAACCGACATCGGCGGCAAGACCTCGCACACCGCCATCATCGCCCGGTCGCTGGGCATCCCCGCCGTGGTCGGACTGAAGACGGCCAGCGAGGAGTTTGACACGGGGGACTACGCACTGCTCGACGGATACAACGGCACTGTCATTGTCAATCCGACCGACCAGACCTTGTTTGAATATGGGCAGCTCTCCCAGCTCAAGGCATCGCTCGAGGAAAAGCTCCATGAGATTCGGGGGCAGCCCGCCGTCACCCTGGATGGGAAGCGCATTCATCTCTCCGCCAACATCGAGGATCAGAACGACATCGAGGCCGTCCAGCAGCACGGCGCCGAAGGGGTGGGCCTGTTCCGCACGGAATTTCTGTTCATCAACCGCGAGAGCGCGCCGGGGGAAGAGGACCAGTACCAGGTCTATCGCCGGGTCGCCGCCGCGCTCAAACCCCACCCCGTCATCATTCGCACGCTGGATCTGGGCGGCGACAAGTTCGCCTCGCATCTCCAGTTGGCACAGGAGATGAACCCTTTTCTCGGCTGGCGCGCCATCCGGTTCTGCCTGGCCCAGCCTGAATTGTTCTGCGCCCAGCTGCGCGCCATCCTCCGCGCCAGCGTGGAGGGTAACGTGAAGATGATGTACCCGATGATCTCCGGGCTGGACGAACTGAACCAGGCCGCCGCGCTGGTTGAACAGTGCAAGGCCGAGCTGCGCTCGAAAAACATCCCGTTCGACGAGAATATGGACATCGGCGCGATGATTGAAATCCCGTCCGCCGCGCTGATTGCCGAAACGCTGGCGCGGCGCGTGAAATTTTTCAGCATCGGCAGCAACGACCTGATCCAATACACGCTCGCCGCCGATCGCACCAACGAGAAAGTTTCGCACCTGTATGAGCCGACCCATCCGGCCATTCTGCGCCTCATCAAGATGACCGTGGATGCCGCACACAAGCACGGGGCCTGGGCGGGTGTGTGTGGAGAAATCGCCGGCGATCCCACGCTGGCGCCCCTGTTGATCGGCCTCGGCGTGGATGAGCTGAGCGCCGCCCCGACCGTCGTGCCCCAGGTGAAATACATCGTGCGCCGGCTCCGTCTGACCGACGCGCAGGCGCTGGCGGAGTTCGCGTTGCAATGCGAATCCCCCTCGGAAATCTATTCCCGCTGCCAGAAGTTCGCCCGAGAGACCGCCCCCGGCCTGTTTGAGAATAAGACGTGAGCCTTCTCCGGGGTCCGCTTCCAGGAAACGGCCGGCAGCCTCAGGCGCGGCGCGTTCCCAGCCGGTCTGCGGCGACGGCCGCCAGAATGACCAGGCCTTTGATCACCTGCTGCCAGAAGGGCGAGACGTCGAGCAGGAATAGGCCGTTGTTCAAGACCCCGATGATCAGGCACCCGAGCACGGTGCCGAGAATTGAGCCGCGACCGCCGGAGAGCGAGGTGCCCCCGATGACCACCGCGGCGATGGAATCGAGTTCGTAGCCAAGACCGGCCTTGGGGTCGGCGGCGTCGAGTCGCGCGGTGACGATCAGCCCCGCCACCGCCGCCAGCGCCCCGCCCAGCGCATAGACCCGGATTTTGATGCGGTCCACATCGATGCCGGAAAACGCCGTCGCCTTTTCATTTCCCCCCACGGCATAAATGTACCGGCCCAGCAGCGTGCGCCGGGAGATGAAATAGAAAAGAGCGACCAACCCGCCGGAAATCCACACCGCCATCGGCACGCCCAGAAAAATCCCCGCGCCGATGAAACCAAATGTTGCGCCCAGGCTCGTGATCGGAAAGCCTCCTGTCCAGAGCAGGGTGAGTCCGCGCGCGATGCTCAACATTCCCAGGGTGGCGACGAACGGCGGCAGCTTGAAGCGCGTGATGGCAAAACCATTGAACCCGCCCAGTGCCAGCCCGGTGAGAATGCCCGCTGCCACCGCGCCCAGGGGCGTGAATTGCAATGACACCCCGAACAGATTCAGCGCCAGACCGTTCTTTAATAATCCCGCTGCCACCGCGCCTGCCAACCCCAGGATCGCGCCGACCGACAGATCAATGCCCCCTGTCAGGATGATGAGCGTCATGCCGATGGAGAGGCAGAGGTTCACCGAGATTTGCAGCAGGATATTACGCTGATTGGCGAGGGTGAGAAACTTGTCCGAGAGCAGCGACAGCACCGCGACCATCACAATGAGCGCGATGAGCGGTTGCAGCTTTTTCAAAAGTTCCCGGGTGTTCATTCAGATTGCGTCTGGAGGGGGATCACTTTCAACGGCTTCAAATCGGCGGCTTCGTCATTCACTTCCGCACAGCCGGCGAAAGAGATCCTTGCGCCGATTTTTGCCTGCGCTCGCAGCTTCGGTTGCACGCTGGTTTCCACGAGGTGATTCAGCGCCGCGGAAATATCATTAAAGTCCTGCGAATTGGGATAATCGTTCGCACTGAGCAGCCCGGTACCGTCGCGCACCGCGTTGCCAAAAATCAGGCCCGCCTGCAGCGAAACCTCGGCGCGGGTGCCGCCCCCGGTCACGGCGAGAACAACCTCGTCGTCTGAAACGGAAAGGATCCTCCCCTCGCCGCGCAGAAAATAAAAATAGCCCTCGCTCAGGCCAATGCTCCGGGAATATTTCTTTTTTGCCGACGCCGGGTCGGTTTGGATCAGCGATACCAGTTCATCGGCGCGCGCCGCCTGGTCCAGTGAGGTCAGCAGTTTTTCAGTCCAAAAAAATTCTGCGAACGGCGCGGGATTAAAGGTTGCCGCTGCCTTGGCCGCCGCCGCCGTCTTCAGCGGCACCGCGTGGAAGAGCGGGAACACCCAGCACAGGCCTGCGGCCACCATCAGGGCAATGATCCAGCGGAGGAAGCGCATGGATTATTTCTTTCCGTAGTCGCCGTATTTGCCGACGTTTTCCCGGGTGACCAGCTCCACCGGCACGGGGATTTTCTGGGCGAAATCACGTTTGCCCTTGATGTATTGATCAGCAAATTCTGCGGATTGCTGCGCCATTTTTTTTGGGAACTGCATGCCCGTCGCCACGATTTTCCCCTCGGCAATGGACCTCACCACGTCGTCCGCGCCGTCGAAGCCGAATACTTTTACCTGGTCCGTCTTGCCCGCCGTGACGAGCGCCTGATACGCGCCCATCGCCATTGCGTCGTTCCCGCAGAAAACGCCCCGGAGGCCGGGATGGGCCTGCAGAATGGATTCCATCACTTCCAGTCCTTTCGCGCGGTCGAATTCCCCGCTCTGCTGCGCGACCATCTTCAAGCCGGGGTAACGGTCCGCCACGCTGTGAAACCCTTTCGAGCGGTTCCAGGTATTGTTGTCGCCGACAATGCCAAGCAGCTCGGCGTATTCGCCTTCCTTGCCAACGGTCTTCACGAACAGCTGGCCGAGTTTCACGCAGCCGGAATAGCTGTCGGAAAGCATCTGAGCGGTGGCCGCATTGGTCGAATTGATCTCGCGGTCGATGCAGAACACCGGAATGCCCGCCGCCTTGGCCTTCTCCACGTTGGCGATGGAGCCATTCGCGTCGGTCGGGTTGAACAGCACCGCCTTGTAGCCCCCGGCAATCAGGTTTTCGAAATGCGCGGCCTCTTTTGCCGTGTCATTCTGAGAGTCGAAGAGCGTCGCCTCATAGCCGAGTTCCACGGCGCGGGCTTTGGCGGTCTCGCCCAGCACGACAAACCAGGGGTTGTTGAGCGTCGACACCACCACGGCGATTTTCTGTTTGGCGGCGTCCTGCGCGGAGGAGCTTTGCGTGAAGAGCAGCACCGCCATCGAAAGCCCGGCGGAGAACATCAGTTTTATCCAGTTGGTTTTCATCATTGAGTTTGCGTGTTTGATTGGATTCGCGGTTGAAAATTACAGGACCCGTTTTACCGCCTGCATCCAACCGGTGTGAAGTCTTTTCACCTCGGCAGGTTTCATTTGCGGGCGGAATTTTTTCTGGCGGCGCGGCAATTGTGCCAGCTCGCCCAGTGATTTGCAAAGACCCAGCCCCAGCAAACCGCTCATCGCCGCCCCCCAGGCGGAACTCTCGGCCACCTCGGCCACCCGGATCTCCGCGCCGGTCAGGTCGGCGGTGAACTGCATCAGGAACCGGTTCCGCGTCGGACCGCCGTCGGCCTGAAGGCGCTGCAGCGTCACCTTTGCCTCCGCGCGCATCCGGTCGAGCACGTCGCGAATCTGATACGCGATGGCCTCCTGCGCGGCGCGGACGACATGGGCCTTGCGGGTGTGCGCTGTCATACCGACGATGGCCGCGCGCGCCTCCGGCGACCAATGCGGCGCGCTCAATCCAGCAAAAGCAGGAACCAGATAAACCCCGCCGTTGTCCTTCACGCTCCGCGCCAGCTTCTCGACCTCCGCCGCGCTTTGAATCAGGCCCAGTTGATTCTTGAGCCACTCGATGGTGGCGGCTGAGAAGCTGATCAGGCCCTCGAATGCATACGTCGGCCGGCCTTGATACACCCACGCCAGCGCGGTGACCGCGCCCTTATCGCAGATGCGCAGCGTGCCGCCGATATTGAGCAACACGCTCGTGCCCGTGCCGAACGTCGCCTTGGCCGTGCCTGGCTGATAGCAGCGTTGCGCAAACAGCGATGCTTGGGAATCGCCCATCACACCGACGATGGGCAGGGGTTTGGGTAAAATGCCGTTCGCATTCGTCTCGCCGAAGTGGGCTGCGCTTTCGCGGACTTCGGGTAAGGCGCTGACGGGGACTTTGAATAATTTGCAGAGGTCGAGATCCCACTTCAGTGTGCCGATGTCGAAGAGCAGCGTGCGGCTGGCGTTGGTGAAATCCGTGGCAAACACCTTGCCGCCCGTGAGCCGGTGAATCAGATAGGCGTCGATGGTTCCGATGACCGCCTGGCCGCTCTTGAGGCTGGCCGCGAGCGCGGGCCTGTTCTCAATCAGCCAGCGGAGTTTGGACGCGGAGAAGTAGGCGTCAATCTTCAGGCCCGTTTTCTTCAGAACACTTGGCCCATGACCCCGCTTCGTGAGCCTGGCGCAAATGCCGTCGCCCCGTCGGTCCTGCCAGACGAGGGCGTTGTGAAGGGGCCTTCCGGTCTTGCGATCGAACACCACCACAGTCTCACGCTGGTTGGTAAGGCTCAGGGCGGAAAGCAGGCTCAGCTGGGTGTGGTTGCGTTTGGAGATCGCGCGGATGACCGTGAGCACGTTTTTCCAGAGTTCCTCGGCGTCGTGCTCCACCCAGCCCGGCTGCGGATAAATCTGGCGATGCACTTGTGAGACTTTATCCACGATGGCTCCGCGCGCGTCAAAGAGCACCGCCTTGGTCGCGGACGTGCTTTGATCAATGGCAAGAATCAGGCTCTTCATTGGACTTTATCCTCCGAATTGGTTTCCAGCGCCACGCGGAAGCCGATATAATAATTTTGAAATTCAGGCAGGTTCCGTCCCCGGAAAGCGCAGCGACAATGGCGCGGGCCGTAGAGGAACGATCCGCCGCGCAACACCCGCTCTTTTCCTGCCGCTGGCCCTTGCGGATCGGTCGCCGCGCTGGTTGGATATTCGCCAAACCAATCGCCGCACCACTGCAGTGTATTTCCCAGCATGTCCTGAAATCCCCAGGCGTTGCGACGGAAGCTCCCTACGGGTGACGTGTAAATAAAACCATCCGACCAAGTGAAAGCCGGAAACAGGGTGAACCGGCCTGCGGCAGTCTGGTCGGAGCAATTTGCCCAGCCTTCTCCGTCATTCGGATTGTTGCCCCACAAATACGCCGTGGTCTGCCCGGCGCGGGACGCGTATTCCCACTCGGCTTCCGTCGGCAGCCGATAATGCCGCCCTTCCTTCAAACTCAGCCAGTCGCAGAATGCTTTTGCATCGTGCCAGTTCACGCAAACCACCGGATGAGACTCGTCTTGCGCAAAGCCGGGATTTTGCCAGGACGCACTTATTAAACGATTCCATTTATTTTCAGCGAGGTTCCAGGATCCATTGGCCCAGCCCTGCTTTTCCGCCGCCGTCTGGTATCGGCTCGATTTCACGAACGCCGTGAACTGGCCCACGGTCACATGCGTTGCGCCTAACCAGTACGGTATCGTGAGGATCACGGGATGGGGTGTCTCGTTGGTTCCCCGTTCGGATTCAGTGGTTGGACTTCCGGCAACGAACTGGCCGGCGGGAACAAAAATCAACTCCATCCCCAAGCTATTTATCTGGGTTTTTATCAGCCTTGAGAATGAGGTTTTCGAGGCCGTGCTTCTTCCCGCACAGCTAACCATCATCAGGACAAGCACAAGGCTGGCCATCCAACGGAGGAGGTAAATACCCGCCCGGTTCATTTTAAAAGCCTGTTTGCCATCTCGCTCAAGCCCTCCATCGAAATCCCGTAATGCCGGAAGATGTCCGCCTGCGCGCCGGGCACAGTCTCTTCATCCGGAAACCCCACGATGCGGAAAGGCTTGCTCACCCCCGCCTGCATCAGCACTGCGGCACAGGCTTCGCCGAGACCGCCGTGAACCATATGCTCCTCCACGGTGATGACCGCCTTGCATTCGCGACCGGCTTTCAGGATGGCAGGGGCGTCGAGCGGCTTGATGCTGTGCAGGGACAGGACGCGGCAGTTCACGCCGCGTTCCGCCAGGTGTCCAGCGGCCAGCAGCGCGTGCACCACCGTTTCCCCCGTGGCGATGAATGCCACATCATTGCCCTCGCGCACGGTCATGGCCTTGCCCACTTCGAAGCGGGCGGCCGGCGCGTGCAGGCCGTACATGGGGGCTTTGCCAAAACGGACGAAGACCGGGTGGGTCGCCCGGGCGGCGGCGAGGATGGCCTGCCGCGATTCGAAGTTATCGGCCGGCACGAGGATCGTGAGATTGTTGATCGCGCGCAGGACCGCGAGGTCGTGCAGCGAGTGGTGCGTCGTGCCCAGGGCGCCGTAGCTCACGCCGGAGCTGATGCCGATGAGCACCGCTGGAACATCGGAGTAACACACGTCGTTCTTAATCTGCTCCAGCGACCGCGCAGTGAGAAAGCAGCCGGGAGAGACCCCGAATGATTTTTTGCCGCACGCGGCCAGGCCCGCGGTGATGCCGACGAGGTTTTGCTCCGCAATGCCGACCTCGACGATCTGCTTGGGCAGGGCTTTGCCAAACGGCGCGAGCTTGCCTGACCCGCGCGAGTCGCTCGTGACGGCGATGATGTTCGGATTTGCTTTCGCGAGTTCTTCGAGGGTGGCGGCGAATTCCTCGAGGTTGGCGCGACCCAGCTTCAGGCCGATTTTTTCGGCCATCGCCTTGGCGGCCGGGGTGAAGAGGGAGGGGGCGGGGGCGCTCATGAGAGTGAAATGATACGGAACTGTGAAGAGCTTGGAAGCCCCTCTCCCTGGCCCTCTCCCCGCGCTTCCCTGCGGGGAGAGGGAACAAGACGCGCGCCGACATTCTCAAATGTTCGAGCGACTTGAATCGCGCGTGCGGCCACTCTCTCTCCTCCATTTGGAATGGAGGAGAAGGCTGGGGAGAGGAGGCGCTCTTGAAAGCAATGGATCACTTAATGTTTCCTTTCTTCGGAATGATTTGGTCTGGATTCGGAGGACCAAACCGGTGGTTCTGAACTTTGCGGATCACAGCCACGCAGCCGGTGCAACGATGCAAGGCTTCCCAAATCTCCAGTAACACGCCTTCGCGGTTCTTGTTCCACTGGTGATTCCAAAAGCGCAATTCCTCAATGCCATGTGTGTTCAGAAACTTTGTGCGTTCGGCGTCATGCTGCATCTGTTCCGGAAAGCCGTGCTGAAAGCCATCCAATTCAATAGACAACTTTGCAATGGGACAATAAAAGTCGAGGAAGTAGTCACCCATTTCATGCTGGCGACGAAATTTGAATCCGGCGAAGCGTCCGGCTTTCAAGGATTGCCAGAGCTGTTTCTCCTCATCGGTTTGATTGCGACGCAACAGGCGGGCCAGGGTTTTCTGGGCAACCCCTCTCCCCGTTCGTTCCTCGCGGAGAGAGGGAATCGGACGCGCAGTTTGTGAGTTGCTGGACATAGTTACGCGTTTTGAAGTGTTGCTTCCGCCGCGTCGAGTTCGGCCAGCGCCTGTTTCAGTTCCGCTTCGCTCGGCACGCCGTGATGCCATTTGGCGACATTCTCCATGAAGCTCACGCCTTTACCCTTTACTGTGTTGGCGATGATGAAGACGGGTTTGCCGGGTGACGGTTCGGTGAGGGCTTGGGTCAGGGCGGCGTAATCGTGACCGTTCACGCTGCGGACTTCCCAGCCGAAGGCCCGCCACTTCTCATCGAGGGGCTCATTGCTCATCACGTCGCGCGTGCGCCCGCTGATCTGGAGCGTGTTGTGGTCGAGAATGGCGACAAGGTTATCTAGCTTGTAATGCGCGGCGGCCAGACCGCCTTCCCAGTTCGAACCTTCGGCGAGTTCGCCGTCGCCCAGCAATGTGAACACGCGATAATTGGCGGAATCCATCTTGCCCGCGAGAGCCATGCCGACGCAGATGGGCAGCCCGTGACCGAGCGCGCCGGTGTTCATTTCTATGCCGGGAATGTGGCGCGTGGGATGGCCGACATAATGCGACTGGTAATGGCAGAGGGTTTTTAAATCTGATTCGGGGAAAAATCCGCGGTCGGCGAGCACGGCGTAAAGCGCCTCGACGCAATGGCCCTTGCTCTGCACATAGCGGTCCCGCGCCGGGCTGCCGAAGGTTTCCGGCGAAACATGGAGCACGCAGTTGTAGAGCACGTTCAGGATGTCGAGGCAGGAGAGACCGCCGCCGGTATGGCCCGCGCCCGCGTTATAAATCGCTTCCAGCGTGCGCCTGCGTAGATGGAAAGACTTCAGGGCAAGCGCGTGATGGGATAAAGCCGCTTTTTCCATATCAATCCTGAGGCTTCTCATGATGGTGCACTTCCCAACCGAGATAGTTGCCGAACGCCTCCTCCAGAATATCCGCGCTGTGCGAAACAGTCATCACGACATGATGTTCGAAGCCCTCGCGGCAGACGTGGCGCAGAAGCTTCTGTAGTTTCGGCACGCGGGCCACGGCGCGGTTGCCGAAGGTCTTGAGCTCATCGTTCGTGAGTTCGCCCTCGCCGACGTAGCAGCGGATTTTGCCCTCGGTGTCGGCCGTGGTGATGCGGCCGTAGGTCAGCAAGCCGGCGGGGGTGCGACCGTCCAGCGCGCCGTAGGTGTTTTCCACGCCGATGATGCTCCCAAGGATCGGCGCGGTGGAAATCTTGATGTCGGGCAGGAAGCTTTTCGCCCAGTTCCCGCAGTGGAACAGGACGCATTTTTCATCGTCCTCGGCATAGTTGTTATTCCAGTCCACCAGCGCGGCGGGCGTGCCGCCGGCCAGCTGCATGGCGTACATGGTGAGCACGCCGGTGACGTCCACCTCGCAGGCGCTGGGCATGAACTTCTCGCTCATCATGCTCATCAGGGTGCAGACATTGCACCCGAAGTTTTCCTGTACGCTCGTCCAGCACTGGATGGCCGTGGCGTCGAGGTGGTTGGCCTCCATCCAGTCGGTGAGCACCACGCCCATCTTCGCCATCTGCAGCAGTTTTTCCGAGGGCACGCCCGGCGCGGGGGCGTAGCCGGTGATCTCGGCCAGCTTAGCCTTCACCGCGGCGGCCTGCGCATCCAGCTTGGTAGCTTTGCCGAGGATTTCAGAAAGGTCGATGGTGGTCACGCCGATGCCGTGGCGCTCCAGGATTTTTTCCGAGTAGCGCACCGTGTTGAAGGCGCCCGGTCGCGCCCCCACCGCGCCCAGCCGGACGCCGCGCACCCCGTTCACCACCCGGCAGACCCCGAGAAACTTTTGCAGATCCACCTCAAAGCCCGGCGAGCTGGGATGGGAAACATGCCGGCGGGTGAGCGAGAAAGGGATGCCCGCCTGAACCAGATTGTTGGTGACGGAAATTTTGCCGCAGAAGGCATCGCGCCGGCGCGCGGGGGAAAGCTGCTGGAGATCGTCGGGATAGCCCTGAATCAGGACCGGCACGTTGAGCTGGGCCATCTTCAGCGTGTCGGCCACGGCTTTTTCGTCGCCGAAATTCGGCAGGCAGACCAGCACGCCGTCGATCTCGCCCGCATGCCGCCGGAACAGCTCTGCGCATTTCCGCGCATCGGCGTGCGTCTCGACGCCGCCGAGCTTGGAATCCTGTTCGCTCAGCTGGATGGCTTTGATGCCGAACTTGGTGAAAACTTTCGCCAGATCGGCGCGCGCTTCGGTGACCAGCTGGTCCGGGAAAAAATCGCGGTTGCCGTAGAGAACGCCCAGCACGGGAGGCTTTAATTTAAAATGATTCATGGATTGGAAATAGATCGCCCCCCAGCAAATTCCTTCGCGGTCTTGGAAGCAAGCGGTTTTTCCATGGAAACAAACTGTTTGGCAATTTCCTCAAATGGTTTGGCGTTTCCAATATGACTCAAATCCAGTAAATGAGTTAAATGTATTCGTCCCAGTTAGACCCAATGCGCTTGAACCTTCTAAAGGCTCGATTGCCCGGACTCGCCGCGATTCTCACGGCGGCAGGGCTCTCCTTTGCCGGCGAGCCAACGGTGCCGGCGCCGCAGACCCTTTCGGTCCGCGCCAGCGGCTTTCAACTGGGCAGCGCCGCTTCCATCACCAATGGCACCCAGCGGCTTCAGCTCGCGCTAATACCAGCGTCGGCGGGCGCAACGCCCTTTTGTCAGTCGGCAGTGAAGCAGGGGTCGGAGGAGGCGCGTTTGGGCCCCGACGCCGCCCAACCTTATTTCACCGTCCGCTTTGCCATGCCGGTGCCGCCGGAGAACGATACTAACCTGACCGGTGCCTTGGCGGGGTTGGATGCGGATGTCCTCGCCCATAACCACTCGCCGGGTTTTGAAATCCTGCCGAATGGGGATGCATTGGCCGTCTACTTTACTGCGGCGACCTCGCGCGGCGCCAGCGAGAGCGCCCCCACCAACTGCTTTGTTCAGGCGCGGTTGCGCCAGGGTTCCGAGCAGTGGGACCTGCCGGAACTGTTTTTTGACTTCGAAGGTTTCAATGAGCAGTCCGGCCTGCTGTGGAATGACGCCGGCACGATCCGCTTTTTCGGGGGCGGCCGCGGTGCCCCGCCCACGATGCCGTTCAAGATGGCGAGCTCCACGGACAACGGTGCCACGTGGACCCTGTCGCTGCCCCAACTGGATCAGCCCGCTCAGGATTGCACGCCGCAGCCGATCAGCAGCGCGTTTCGCGGGTCGGACGGCGCGCTGTATTTCGCCATGGACGCTGAAAAAGATGAAAGCTTCCTCTGGCGCAGCCCCGATGGCGTTCACTGGAGCGACACCGGCGGCAGAACGGGGGCGCGCCATTCCACCATCATTCCCCTCGATAACCACGGCGGGCTGCTGTCGCTTGGCGGGAAAAACAATTCTGTGAACGGCTGGACGCCGCAGAATCTTTCGACCAATAACGGGGCGACCTGGGGCACGAATACGGCTTCGGCATTTCCCGCGCTCGGCGGCAACCAGCGCCCCAGCCTCATCCGCCTCGCCAACGGGCACCTCTTTTACGCCAGCGATTCCTATGTGCGTAAGTCCGGCAAATCGCCCGAAGGCTGGGCCCGCGGTCAGAGCGCCTTTGTCGCGATTTCCACCAATAGCGGCGCGGCGTGGCATATCAAAAATCTGCCCGTCACCCTCCCGCATCATGAGGACCGGCATTTCGGGACGCTCGGCTACGCCACGGCGCGACAGGCCCCTAACGGAGTGATCCACGTTCTGTCGACCATGACCCAGCCCTGTTTGCACTATGAATTGAATGAGGCGTGGGTGCTTTCGGATGCGGGCGACGAGGCGCCCGAAAACTCCGGCGGCAGCATCCGGAATTATTCCGAGCGCTATCCTAATGGCAAACTGCGTTCCCGATGGAGCGCCCGGATCTGTCCCAACGGGCGCTATCTGCTCGATGGTAAGGAGACCGATTATTATGAAAATGGCTCCCGGCAGCACGCCGTCACTTATGTCAGCGGTCGCAAGACCGGCTCGGAAACCTTCTGGTCGCCGGA
>Ga0114971_10000542_pt1 | contig 24499 bp, 27 predicted proteins | sample M_140625_MF_Meta_FD_87320 | JGI IMG/M metagenome (GOLD analysis project Ga0114971, IMG submission 87320) | Freshwater microbial communities from Lake Montjoie, Canada to study carbon cycling - M_140625_MF_MetaG | ecosystem: Environmental > Aquatic > Freshwater > Lake | place: Lake Montjoie...
CCATAAAATCTAAGTAGATTCAAAACCAGAATACCATAAAATCTAAGTAGATTCAAAACCAGAATACCATAAAATCTAAGTAGATTCAAAACCAGAATACCATAAAATCGATTTATTTTCCAAAATAGTATAGAAAATATAATACTTACTACTATATCTTCTAAAATCAATATGCGTATCTTTATCAATAATCCTATAAAATCAGAAGCATTTATTGCGATTATCCAAAATATACGTAGTTTCACGGAAACAATCAATATACAATTTAATGAAGCAGGTCTATCTATTCAAACAATGGATACCTCACATATTTCGGTAGTCGAACTTGTAATACCAGCCGATTGGTTTACCGAATATGAATGTTCGAAATCCGTGATTCTTGGTATACATTTCGGAATTTTCTCGAAAATATTATCTACAAAAGATAAATCACAGAGTCTAACAATCAATCATTCGAAAGAGAATGAAGATAAATTAGAGATTCATTTTACATCATCACCTGTGATTGAGAATAAAGTTATCGAAAATACAGTTATTGATTCAGAACCAATTACTATAAAGGTTAAAAAATCCACAATAAAACCTGTAAAAAAAATTCCAGAAGTAAAAATATATGATACACATTTCGAAATTCCACTAATCGATATAGAATCAGAAGCGATTGAGATCCCACCAATTGAATATGCCGCTGAATTCTCTCTTTCCTCTACCAATTTCTCAAATATTGTATCGCAATTACGCCTTTTTGGAGATACGATGGATATCGAATGTTCAGAGGAAAAGATTATATTATATTCGCACGGAATAGAGTCTGGGAAAATGTGTGTAGAAATAAATATCGATGAATTAACCGAATTCGCAATAAATGAGGGACATCATCTCAAGATCTCATTTGCACTTAATTATCTTCATAGTATTTGCGCATTTCATAAATTAACAAAAGAGATTGAATTAAAAATATGCGAGAATTATCCACTTTGTGCCATATATAGTTTAGGAGATGATGCAACGGTCAAGTTTTATTTAGCACCGAAAATTACTGATGACGATTGATTATATATATAAAAATATATAAAAATATATGAATAGTTATAAAAAAATGAGAAAACAAATATCTTCTAGAACTCCTCCCCCTTCGAATATAACAAATATACCAAATAAAGTTCCTCCCCCTCCTTCGAATCTATCTAATATACCAAATAAAAACCCTACTTTTTTTGGATCTATGATTCAAGGTATGGCGTTAGGTACTGGGTCTTCTATCGGTCATAAAATGGTAGATAGTATTTTTATTGGAAAAAATACAGAAATAAAAAATAAAACCAGTTGTAATGATTTAGATAAATATATTATTGAATTTAATAAATGTATGGAAATGAGTGATAATAATTATCAAGAATGTTATTCATTATTAGATATTTATATGAATTGTAAAAAAATATCACAATCAACATTTTAGACATAACCCTTACATCATTGCACATTTACATCTTTACTACGAATTGAAACACTGAATATCAATAAAGGCGATTTATCTGCGATTTATCTGTGCAAAGGTGTAAAATTTTTGAAAATCAAAATATAAAATCATATACTATATGTTTTTTTATACCCAACAAAATACTTCTCATTTTATAAATGAAAATATAGAATTGAATAAAAGATATAATTTAGATATGATGAATCGAAAGAGAAACCGAGGTATAAATAAATATAATCATCAATATGAAAAAATGATCCAGGAAATACAAAAAAACCAAAAAAACCAGGAAATCCAAAAAAACCAGGAAAAACAAGAAAAAATAAAATCTCTCAAATTAGCCGAACCAAAATTCAATCGATGGAATGAAGATATTTTTGAACAAATAAACTTGGAAGAACAAAAGAAAAAAATAAAAGAATTAAAATTAACAGATCCTATCCAAATCGATACATCGGATGCATCCGAACCATCCGATATAAATGATTGGGTAAATGATTGGATAGAAAAAGATAATAATATTTGCGTTTAGAAATATAATAAATAAAACCCCCAATATTCATAAACATGGAATTCTATATCAGTTTTTTTATTTTTATTGTCATCATTTTTTTATATGTTCACATAATGGCTCAATTTAAGAAAAGTGAGGATTTAGAAATATATGAAATGGATTATACGACAAATACAGAACTTCAGGAGATATGTAATTCAAAACAGCCCGTATTATTTGATTTTAAATCGGTAAATCCAGAGATTTTCACGGACTTGGACTCGGTGACTTTTCTTAAACAATCCTCTTACGATGTGAATGTCCGCGATACTACCGATTATTTGAATCCGAATAATACAAATAATAATAGTGTCGAATCCGTACCATTGAAATACGATAGTTTTAGAAGACTAGCAGCAGCGGATTCCCGAGCGCATTTTATTACCGAGGGGAATTTAGGATTTATAGAGGAATCGGGTCTTTATTCGGAATATGAGGAACTGAATCCTTATTTGAAACCGGCTTGGACGGTCCAGACAAAATATGATATATTACAGGGATCAGAGGGGGCATATACACCTCTGCGATATCATACAGATGAACGGCGGTTTTATGTAGTATCATCTGGGAAAATAACGGTGAAAATGTCGCCATGGAAGAGTCGGAAATATTTATATCCGATTACGGATTTTACTGCATATGAATTCCTGTCGCCGATTGATGCATGGACACCTGCCAATAACAAAGGATCGAATGGAAAACGCGACTATACCCAAGATATCGAAAAGATCAAATTCTTAGAGTTTGATGTTTTAGAAGGATTTGTTCTCTATGTACCACCCTATTGGTGGTATTCGATTCAATATTCCTCGGCGGATACGCTTGTATTAGGGGCGACGTATAATACTGGTCCGAGAGTTCTTGCAAATTCATGGGATATTCTTCAATATTATTTACAACAGGATAATACTACGAAAAAAGTGACAAAGACCATTGCATTAGATAGTCCTCCGATTCAGGAAACTACTGAGTTGGATGAATCAGTTGACCAATCTGGAGGAGAACCGGTTATAGATCCTTTACAATATGTTGAATAATTTGGTTTATTTTTTGGATTTTCTTGTTTTTGATTTTTTGGATTTTGATTTTTTTGTCTTTCGTTTATTTGTTTTTCTACCACCGATCGTTTGATGTTCGGTAGATGGTTGTATAGTGGATGGTTGTAAAACATCTCTTACTTTTAATTCTATAGATTTAATTTTGGTATTAAATATTTCCAATTCGTTATTGAATTTTACCAACGCTTCAGTTATAACTTCTGATTGTATTACACTTGCTTCGTTATATAATTGAACTAAGTAATTATCGGATTCAGCATCAATTTTTATACTATTTATACGTGCATCAAAATTAGAAAGAATTGGTTCAATAATTGTTATAAATTGTCTTTGGTTTTCAACTAAAAATAATCTTTCTATTTCAATATCACTTAAAAGAGTTTTAATTTTGGGAGTACACGTAGTATATATATATCCTCTGTCACATGCAGTATGTGCTATTTTTTCTAAGTTGCGAATTGATCCTAAGATATTATCTATTTGTGTTTTAAAATTTGCTATTGTGTTTTTGCGTATACCAGCAAATGCTGCTTTTATTTTGTTGGTTATTTTATTTATATTATCTGATTTTGAAGTATCATCTTTTCTTGTTTCCATATCATCAATTTGTTTTTTTATTGATTTAAATGGGTAGATAAGTACTGATGATATCGATGTTATCAAAGTGTTTCCTGATGTGAAAATATTATTAATAAAATTTGTTAATGTAGAAAATGTTTGTCCAATATAACCAACACCCTCAGAAAATCCAGGCGTTAATTGCTTAACTGATTCTTTTGATAAATTCGATATTTCAGATAAATTATCACTTGCATTTCCAACTTGGATTGCTAAATTTTCTAAAGTTTTTGCAGTTAATTTACCAGATTCATCAGTAATTAATTTAGAAGAATCTGCAACTTGCCCTACTAGTTGTGCAGTTTTTTGTCCAACTATTAATCCTTCCTTAGCAACGCCAACTGCTTCATTAACTGTTTCTACTCCTGTTTTTGCTACTACAACAGCAGCATCGCCGACTTCTACTGCATGTTGTACTGTTTTTGCTGCGGCCATACCAGTGGCTTGAAATACAGTACCGAATCCTCCTTTTATTTTCTTTGATTTTCCCATTTCCAAAGTTTCTTATATAATACATATATTTTAGTACTCTTCTTCTAAAATATATTCTTTTGTTATAATAAATCAAAATAGTATGTTTGAGAGATATGTTTTCGCATGCGTTCTATTATTAGTCCTCGATTTTGCGTTTCTCTATATGAACAAAGTCAATTTCCAAAACCAAGTCATTACTGTACAACGCGTTATTCTACAACCGAACTATGTGGGATTTATAATGTCGTATGTCTGTATTTTAGCGCTACTTTGCTATTTTATTATTCGACCCCATCGTCCTGTCCAAGAGGCATTCTTACTTGGTTTATTAGTCTATGGAATATATGAGTTCACAAATAAAGCGATCTTTAAAAAATGGGAGTATATGACAGTTGCTATGGATACACTCTGGGGTGGTCTTCTGTTTGGACTTACTACATGGGGAACATACGCATATTATTCTAGATAAGCCATCCTTATATTCCTGCTAACCGCCACTGTATTTCTATACTTTGTTCATCCGGTTCAAATCCATATTTTTCATAAAATTCTTCTAATAAATCATCTGTTTCAAATTCGACGGTTTTTTTCTCAATATTAATCGTCCCTTTATATTCTAAAATACGATTTGCCCAAAGAGCCGTTCTCGCTGCATATACCAACCAATTTGCACAAAAATCGTTTAAATACAATCGTTGTTCTTCTGTTATTTCAGGTAATTTAGTATTATTAGACAGTCTATATCTGCATAAAGTAGGTAATGTTTTATATGCAGGAGAAATACTTTTTGTTTCATATCGTTCAAGATCTTTCATAGAAATAATAAAGTATATCTGCTCAGCATCAGATTCTTTTATCGTTGGATCCCGAATCAATATATTTTTAATAATTGTCGCAATTATATTATGCGGTTTTTCATGGATTTCTGTAGATACCCATTCCCCCTTTTTTTTCGATAAAAACCGATGAAATCGTTTATATTCTGGTAATATTGATTCTGCAATAGTAATCAAATAATCGATGGTATCGATTTCCAACCAGGAATAATAAAGTTCATATGCCCAAAACAATGATTCATCGTAATTATTTTCGGCTATTGTAATCGATAATTTCTGAAATACTTTTGTTTTATTATATAAATAACGTGTAAGAGAGAGAGACGCATCCATTTTCTTAAATATTATATTTTATATTTTTGATATAAAATATAAAAAATATATCATCTGTAATCAATTTTGTAGTTTTTTAATTAATGATGTAGTTTATATTTTATCTCTCATAAAGACTTGATAAAATATCTCAATAAACTTTAGGAAATGGCCAAAACATACCATCGTAGAAAAAATACTCGTTCTAAAAAACGATCTATTCGAAAATCTATCAAACGCTCTATGAAAAAAATCAGATTTTCTCAGGAAATTCTACCAAATTCACGAAAATCCGAAATTGTAAAAATGTTTTTAGAGGTCTTAAATATGATAAAATTATATCACTGGAAAACACATTCCTTCTCTCAACATAAAGCAACGGATGAATTATATGATCGTATCTCTACGAATACAGATAAATTTATCGAAGTTCTCATGGGGAAGGACCAATCGCGTATTCAAATGATTGAATCGAAAATTGATTTAATCGATCCAAATAAATTAACGGATTTTAAAGATCGTATTCATAAATTCCGCGAGTTTCTAGAAGATATGGATATTTATTTTGATAAACGGAATGATTCTGATTTATTAAATATTCGTGATGAAATGTTAGGTGATATAAATCAATTCCTCTATTTATTATCGATGAATAAATAAACTATTTGTTATTATTACTTATCTGGATAACTATCTAAATGACTATGCATAAAGGTAACCTTTTTACAATACTTATTACATTCTAAAACAGAATTTCCATTACCTTCATATAACCATCCTTTTGAATCTAATGTATCAATCCAATTATGAATCGCGATATAATCGGATTCTTCCTTTTCTTTACAAAACACAAATTTATCATAATTTGTATGAATACCTCCACATCCAAACAGAGTGAATCCGTCTATATGTTGTCTTTTCAAAGATATAATATATTTTAAATTATCATGTTTAATAGTAGTAATATTATGAGTATTAATAATTAAATTTGTGAGTCGAATAAAACGGGACATCTAATGAAATATATAAAAAATAGTTTTTATATATATATTATAAAAAGAATTAATGAATATACAATATTCAGCAAATACATATACATTTGTATCCTATTTAAAATACCAACAGCGTAAATATGAGTCTTCTAGATCTATAGTCCCTGTTCAAAAACCAGTGATTCCAATATCTAACGATTCTTTTACAATGGATACTTTATTCGAAGATGATAATGAGTTTATACTTTATAGTGACTACGATGATGATGATAACGTTGAAAATTATAATGAGAATCATTCAGGTAATGAATTTTCAGCATATCAATTGAATAAAAAAAATGAAGATACACCTGAACTCAATATAAATATTTCAATTATTTATGGGAAAAATTCAGCATCCCTTTTACACCAGGTATCGAAATCGACATAGAAGTTCCAATCTCATACCTGCGTATCGTAGATAATTGTTTTCTGTAATTAATATATTTTTTTCTCTCTGTAAATACTCGTTTCCATGTCCGTTGTATTATTTTTATCCAAAATGTTTTTATTACGACGGTATACGTATCATATTCGTCTATATATAATTTTAGAATATCTATAGAAGGAAGTTTGGGAAATGGAAGCCCAGAATACCAGAAGAAATATTTTGATAATTGATATCCATTATATTTCATAAATGTTTGTGTATGTATTTTATTTGCAAGTAAAAGGATTGATTGTTCATATGTAATTATTTTATAGCATCCAATATAATAATTTCCCTGTATCATTTGTATTGGATGTATTATATCCATATGTTCTTCATGGTCACTTATATCGTCACATTCAGATAATATAATAATATCATCTTCTGATTCTGATTCTGTTTCTGATTCTGTTTCTTCCTCTTCTGATTCTGATTCTTCCGATTCTGTTTCTGATTCTATATAATGATTCGAAAACATTTTAAAATTTATATTCTTCATAAATAAGTGAAAATATATCGTCAATTTTATACGTAAAATTGATATTATGTTTTTGAGTTTATTCAAAAACATACTTCTTCGTAATTTCAAATTAATGTCGATTACTACTGAAAATATCCAAACTAGTATTGGAAATTTAAATAATGCCTTTTCTGGGCGTGAAGGTGATTCTGATTACGATATGAATAAAATGATTCATATCCATCGTAGAAATCGTCCATTCGTTTGGCCATTTGATATGCAAGCAGCATTAATCGATAGTATATTAAATGGATATTATATTCCACCAATAATATGCTGCTCGAAAATTATAGATGGTAGAGAACGACGTGAGGTAATGGAAGGTGGAAATCGTATTACTACTTTTCGTAGAATATTACGTGAAGATATACGCCCATTATCCATAGAAGAACGTATACGTATTGAAACTTATCCAATTACACTTGTAATCATGCGAAATATGGATATAAAAACCCAGCGTATTATGTTTCGTCGTCTTAATAAAAATATTAAAGTAACAGATGGACAATTATATTCAATGTCGGAAGATGATTCACCACTTGTAAAGGAGGCAATCGCATTTTTAGATGATGATAATTATCCATTACGTAATTTAATTACAGAAAATTTATTCGATACCCGTCATGCGGATTCTACTGGAAAGAAAAATCTAGAAAATGCCGTTGCTATTATTTCAGGTGTATTAAATGGTCCGCACTATATTTCGAAATTATATAATATACAAGAATCACAAATTGAAAATCAGATACCGATTCAGAGACAAGATTTATCGACCGATTATTACCAATTTTCGAAATCTGCACTATGTCTAATACAATAATAGTACAAAATGATAGACGTAAAGTAAGAGGGCAATGGATGATCGGAAAATGGTTAGGAGCAATTATATATGATATTCATATTGCAAAAAAGACCCAGCGAAATATATCGGATATACAATATCTCTGGGCAAATTATATTGCAACAGTCAGACGCGGTGATGAATTCGCCGAAGATGCATCATTATTATCTGGTGCTCAGAATTTAACAGCGACACGATATTGCCGTATTTGTGCAAAAGTGAATATTTATATGAATGAACATCGAATCGCCAGTGAGAATGAATTACTACCATTTACTCATATAGATTATGAAACAGAGGATGAATATGAAAATATATCAGAAGTAGAAGATGAATAAACCCAAAAAAAATAAACCAAAAGTATAAAGGTGTATAAAAAATTGAAATCTTTTTTTATAATATATAGAAGATACATTTTACCAACTATATCGATAAACGTAAACGAAGATGCAACTCAGAAATGGAAAAATCATGGCCTCTGTTAGACATTCGGAAAGGTTTAATCCGATGGCCGAATTAAAAAAAGTAATGGAATTCGAAAATGTGGTTAGAACATCTACTGTAGACCCTGAGCCATATATGAAGATGCATGGTAAGCATGCTCAACAGACTCCGCGGACAACAATTGCAGTAATTGAAGGGCTCGTTAATTTGGCGAAAACTGGTAATAAACTCGAGAGGATGCAGAAGATTTCATTGATATACGATATCATTTTAGCCGATAAAACCTTCCGTAGTTACGGTTCATATGCGAATTTTATTGATATTATGTGTGAACAAGCGGTGAAACATAAGGAAGATATCAATCAAGGATCAATCATTTCTGCTTTAGTTACTCCTGAACTCGTGGCCGTGCATAAGCATTTTGAATGTATCCTCGATAAATATATCGATCGATCTTTTGGAACACCTTCAGACTACGACCAGTACAGTTATCACTATGATATTATGAAGAAGATCGGATACGAATATGCTGGGAATAAAGATGCAGAGATCTCTGAATATGCACGTCAAGTCGATTACGACAAATTCCTTATCGGCGATTATATCATAAACGAAGTCACTGTCTACGAACTCTATGCGATAGTGACATATAATACATTCGAGGCACTACCAAACGATATCAGTTACGATTACTGCTTCAATACTGTGTTATCGTGGTTTTAAACATTTTACACCTTTGCACTTTTACACCTTTTCACCTTTCAAACGCCGATTATATTTGATAATTCTGCCTTCAGGCAGAATTATCAATATATAAAGGCGATTAATCGGTGAAAAGTAACAGTTACCTAATTACATTAAAAGATGCCGACCCTCTGGGTCGGCATTTGAAATGTAAAAAGGTGTAAATCGCCGATTATATAACCCTGAAATCGCCTTTGGCGATTTCTAGGATATAAAAGGTGATTTATCAGTTGCAAAGTAACTGTTGCCATTTTACATTTCAAATGTGCAAAGGTGTAACCTTTCAAATGCCGACCCAGAGGGTCGGAATCTTTGAATGTTAAAATGTATAAAAAACATAAAAAAACAAATAAAAATGGGGGTTTATCTTTTTATCCCTCTTTTTTTACACCATTTCACATTTCAAATGCCGACCCTAAAGGGTCGGTATCTTTGAATGTGATTTGGTAACTGTTACTTTATAACCGATAAATTGCCTTTTTTATATCCGAGAAATCGCTGTAGGCGATTTCAGGTTATATAAATCGGCAATTGAAAGGTTAAAAGGTGTATTATTTTTTTTATTATTTTTTTATATTCAAAAATTCGATAATTCTGTACAAATTGAATGTAGAGAAGTTTCGTCTGTGAACTGAATATTTAATTGACGCGAAACATCTACAATATACCCACGAATCAAGATAAGAAAGTAATCGTTCGAATAATCAACTTTAATTGTTTTCAGTTTTGATTTATGAAGAATTGCAGTAATAATCTCTTTCATAGATTGTTGTGGGAATTGAACTGCTAATTCTGCAAAAAGACATGTCCACATTAAACATAATCCCTCTTTCTCATGAGGAGTGAGTAAATCTGACGCTGCTTCCATAGATTGTATACCATAATCATAACCTCCATAGAAATCGTTATTATTAATATACTTTGGTACAGTTGGAAGAGCATCCGCAACTTCTCTTAAAATCGATTCTATAATCTCACAACTTTCAAAATAACTCGCCTCTTTTCTTGTGACATGTTTCGGTAAATAATTAGAATTCACATGCTCCAATGTATTTTTCTCTGGATCATAAATCACTAATTCTATATGACCATTATCTGGTATATCATTTTTATAATAGGTAATATCGAAAGTACAGAATATTTTCTTCCCTTGATTTGCCTCTATTTTATCACGTAGTTTCCAATAAAATCCAGCGTAATAATCATCACGATTTGATCCAATGAGACGATCATTCTTATCATAGTACAAATAAAGTTCCCATGAATAATATTCAGGAGGCTTCATAAGTACTTTTTGACGTTTGGTTAATCTCCCATATTGACGATAATTTTCTTTAATCTTACTAATACTAGAATCTTCAAGACCGTATTTTTTATTTAAATACAGAAGCATTACTACTAATGTAGAAAGTGTGCTTATATAATCTACTGGCGTCTTACCTAATCGGTAAAGTCTTGCGAGTTCCTTCTCTAATGTGTTTGATACTGGTTCAGACATTTTTTGGTTAATTTATAAAGATTATAAAAAACTTAAAAAAGGATTCAATTTTATGCAAAAAAAAAAAGACATAAGATAATAATATAAAAATAACAAGGTATATATATTCATATGAATTTGAAATTTTATCTAAAATATGTGGGAATTCTTTGTTTTTTTACACTTTCCAATTCCTTCCTTATCAGTAAAGTCCGAAACTTTTTCGACTTTTCCTTTTTAAAATCCGAAGGAATATTAAATCCAGACTTTTCAGAAGCCTCTAATGAGGATATAGAAAAGATAAATACCGATATTTCTCTCCATTGGTATGTGATCGGTGAATCGAATCGGTTCCCTTCTAATCGTATTAAAAAAATCACTGTTTGGGAAAAGGACTATACCGTATGGAAAGATTCTAAAACAAATACATTCTATGCAATGGATGACGATTGTTCGCATAAGGGGGCCGCATTATCAGGTGGGTATTTAAAGGATGGGTGTGCCGTCTGTCCTTATCATGGATACGAATTTGCCGGGAATGGTACCCTTATGAAAGTCCCTGGGCGAGAATTTAAGAATACGCCATGTAAGAATCAGATGACTTATCCTATCGTCGAAAAAAATGGATGGATTTATTTGAATACTCTTCCAAAAGATATTACCCATTCAATGAATGATAATACCCTATACGCGAATTCTATTCCCGAAGAAGAGGAAGCAAGAAACCCTGATTTCTCCACTATTTTCTTAAACGTATTCTTTAAAGCATATAGTCGTATTGTTTCGGAAAATTCTCTCGATGTCATGCATATTGGATATGTACATACTTTTGGAAATCGCGATTTTCCGAGCCCAATTCACGAGATACCCCCTTTTCCTCTGTCAAACCACCATTGGCGAACAGAATATGATTATTTATCTGGGAAAAAATCGTTTGCAAAAAAACTCTTTGGGGTCAACCAGTTAAAAATCCAGAACGAATTTGCACTTCCACATATGACAGTCGCACGTATTTTATTTGGACCATGGATATCGACGGTGGTTACCTTTGCTACACCGATGAATATGACCCATACACAACTCTTTGTGAAAACCTATCGGAACTTTTGGAGAGCGCCGATTAATTCTCAAAATCCACTTGAAAAAATATATAAATCTCTAGGTGATTATTTCACATATAAATTAATGTATGAAACCGTTATGCAGGATAAATCCGTCGTAGAAAATATCCCATTAAAAAAAGCAGACGGTAAATTTAATATGAAATATGATAAATTATCGAATACTTATCGTACACAGTATAAACGATTGATTCATTCGGTTGTATAATAAATGTATGATTATTATAGTAGGCGACGAAAACTTTTTTTATAGTTTACAGGACGAATCGGTATCTTCTCCCTATTAAGAGATTTACGTTTTGGAAATTTTTCTTTTGTTTTTATGATTTTTGTTTTTTCAGATGTATCATCATTTATAATTGGCGTTTTTGTAATAATATGAGAACAACGGGTACATATATTTTTACTATCATTACTACTAGTATACCAAAAATACAAACCATGATCAGAAACATGATATTTGTAAAAATTATATCCATGCAGAGATAGTTGTGTGGATGTACATTTATTCTGACACCTTTCACAAAATTTACCCGATTCTAATGGAATCATTACTTCTTCGGCCGGACTCGATTTCAAAAATAAGGAAGGGTGGCGATAAAAATCCGCATTTTTCGCCCATTCCAATTCTTCTTGAATTCGATCTTCCTCTTCCATTGGGTCATAGGTATGTGATCGAAGATATTTTATAAATCTCTGGCGATCCATTCGGCGTGCTTCACTCTTAAAATCGAGCATATGCAGAAGATGAAAATCAATATGTATAAAATCATTTATATCAATAATCGATTTAAACTTCCCATTTTTATCAAAAATAAATTTACCGGTGAAAAGGCAAATCAAATGAACGAGTTCAACTGGTAGAGTCTGAAAGAGTGAGTTTAATGAGACTACAGACATTTTATAGAGAATTGACGATACTAATTAGGGGTATGATATAAAATACGGAAAAATAGATAAAAAACAATCAATTTTATACATATGTATTTATATCTATTCATTGATAGAAACCAATTAAAAAATCCATTTATTATAGAATATATGAAATTATCTATTTTATATTTTCCTTTTTTCCTAGCTTCTCTCTTTTCCAAAACATTCTCCCTCCAGTGGAATAATTATAAACCAGAAACAAAATCTCTAAGTTACTTATTACGTGATATCGAATCTAAGAAAATCGATAAAATATATATTTCGAATGATTTAACGCATATCTATTATAAAGAACTTGAATTAATCCCTGATATTGATAAAACCAAAGATAAAACAGAAATCATGGATTTTACTACCCAATATAAACGTACGATTACTTCTCCTGCGGTTATTCCAAAAGTATTAGATTCTACAGAATCCGCAAAAGTAGAATCGTTTATTATGGAATATAATCCAGAGCAGGGTTTCCAGGTTGCACCTATTTTAAACACATTTTTCACAGGAACTTTATTATATATTACAGTTCGACTTGCTGCATCGTTATTTTTCAGAAATAGACCTATGCAAAATGGGATGCCTCCGAATCCATTTTCTTCTTTTATAAAACAACCGAAAACGGATATAAAAATCAATCTAGAGAAATCGAATATTACCTTGGCCAGTTGGGCGGGTAGCCCCGAGGTTTCCGAAGAATGTTTCGAGATTATTTCCTATATGCGTAATTCGACGCAGTATAAACTCGCAGGCGCGGAACTACCTCGAGGTATTCTCTTAGAAGGACCCCCGGGAACAGGAAAAACGTTAATTGCAAAGGCGATTGCATCTGAAACAAACGCGACATTTATATCCGTCTCCGCCAGCGAATTCGTCGAATTATTCGTCGGTATGGGTGCTGCAAAAGTCCGTTCTCTTTTTGAAATGGCCAGAGAGAACAGTCCATCGATTATTTTTATTGATGAAATCGATTCTGTTGGAAAACAGAGAGGTGGATCCTCTTTCGGTGGAAATGATGAGAGAGAGCAGACCCTCAATCAGATTCTAGCGGAAATGGATGGGTTTGATTCAAATGAAGATATTCTAGTAATCGCAGCGACGAACCGTAAGGATATTCTCGATGCGGCACTTCTTAGACCTGGTCGTTTTGATCGTATTATTTATGTCCCCCTTCCTGATAAGGATTCACGAAAATCGATTCTTCAGATTTATTTAGATAAAAAACAGACAAGTAAAGAGCCAAATGAAAAGATCGAATTAGATATTCTCGCAGAAATGACCCAAGGATTTTCCGGTGCCCAAATAAAAAATCTCGTGAATGAAGCAGCGATATATTCCGCTAGAGATAACCGTATAGAGATTTCTCAAACAGATATTGAAACGGCACTCGAAAAACTTGTTGTGGGTATTGTCAAAAAGATTGATACTCGCGATGTAGAAACCAGGAAAAGAGTCGCGATTCATGAACTTGGACATGCTTTTTTAGCCTATTATTTCCGAGAATATTTTCAATTAACGAAAGTCACGATTCAGAGTACGTATTCTGGTGCAGGTGGGTATACGCTTTTTAAGGAGAAACCGGATATCGATGGACTTTATACGAAGGATCTCTTAAAGAAACGATTAATGGTCGCGTTAGGAGGTAAGGCCGCCGAGTTTATCTTCTATGGCGAGGATTTCATTTCTCTTGGAGCCATTCAAGACTTGAAAGAAGCGAATGGATTAGCGAAACGTATGATATCTAATTATGGTATGGGGACTGAACTCGAAGTATTTTATGATACGAAAGAGGATGCGACTATTATTTCAAATCCAACGAATCAATATTCCGATAAGCGATTAGAACAAATCGATGATGAATCTTTATATTTATTAAATGATGCTTATTCAGACGTCATTTTGATGCTTGTGAAATATAGAGAAAATATCGAAAAAATTGTCGATATCCTCTTAAAAAATGGATCACTCACAGAAAAAGAATTCGAGAGAATTCTTATGGAGTGTAATAATAATTTTCATATTAGGGAAGATGAATAAAAATCATAGAACAATACTATGAAATCCAATAAATAGGGGGTGTGAAATCGGATACTCGACTCTCTCACCCGTTTCTAGATTTACCATAATAAAATATTGTGTTTTAGATACTTCATTTATTCCAAAACATACGAGTACTGGATCACTGTTACTATTATTATTGGTCGTATTATTATCCCCTTCTAGATAAAATAGTCCGGGTTCACCACAAATAAAATATTCTTCAAAGACTATTTTTTTTACGATATCCGTTTTTTCTAAAACATAAAAACCATTGATTCGTCCATTTTCGATACCTCTTAAAATATATTGTTTGTGTTTTATGGGATTATTAGAAACGATCGGTACAGGAAAATCTAAATTAAGGGGTTCTAAATCAAGATATTTAAATAAATGGGATTCTCCAGAAGAACGGTTGATCATTAATCGCCGATATTTTCCATTATGTAAAACTTCGTTATAATTAATTCTATCATAAAATGGTGCTAAAATATTAATCTCATTCTCTTTTATTTCAATATCCGAATAGTGAAAAAGATAAAAACTTTTATCTACTTTATATGTCTCTATTTTCCCACAATTTTTATGAATTAAATAAATAAATGTTGGCGCTGATTCGTCGAAATAAATCGGGATTTTTTTATTGAAAATATTCGACCAATCCATTTTCAAAGGTGAATTCATCAATATAATATAATTTTCATCGGAATAAAAGTCGTGTATTAAAGGCATGTATACCATCGGGATTTTATATTCATTTATTTTCTTAAATTCTTGTGTTTTATTATCTACGTCCACTTGATACCATATTACATTGTTTTTCAATATATCATATTCGATCGTCTCAATATATCCATCGACCATTTTCGAATGCCCAGAAAAGGTATTTAAAAAAGGGATTTCTTTTTTTCCGATCGTTTCGACTGTTTTTTTATTTTGATCAATATGGATTTCATACGGCATATCTCTCTCAAAAAGAGCATATATATTTTCATTATTATTATGTACTTTTAAAAAAGCAGTATTTGCAACGCCTAATAGATTCGGTATGAGTCTTAAAGCATTCATCATTATTTGAACCCCTATAATTATATTATTATTAAACAATGGTTTACCAAATGTTTTTTCGAATTTTAATTTTTCGGTGTTTATTAGGGTCTGTGTAAATGTCGCCGTTCCATTTTCTAAGAAAACCCCCTGAATAATTCCATCGCCAGTGAAGAGATCGTATAATGATTCCACTTTTTTATGATCGATTTTTGGACCGATTAAGCCATAGAATCCAGTGATAGGAAATATATTTGGAGGAGAAATTAGAGTTTCTTTTATTTGATATTCTTTTATTCTATTTAGATTTTGTAAAAACAAATTCGGAATTTTGAGAGAATAACCAGAATTTGATAATATACAAAAAAATCCAAAATGGCTCAATAATTTCCAAAATATCATATTATAATTAATATATTATGATATTATCATATATTTACATTGTTTTTATTAATCGTTTTTATTATACATATAAACTCTGGGCGGTTGTTACATATTTCAGAATCAATCCATCGATTTTCGAGAGATTTTGTAAAAGTTCGATATTTCCAGAGGTCTCGGCAATATTCATAAATTCTCTCGTAATATTCGAAACTTTTAGAATTGCCTTTGTAAAATCGCCGACAGAAACTTCTTTTCCATAGACAACCGTTTGTATAAAAGTTTTACACTGTAATTCATCTTCAGCATTCACCCATCCCTCAATTTCATCAATAAAATCATAATTCAACATGGAATCATAGCGAATTCCAGTATTAATATCTAAATCTCTCTCCATATCTATAAATTCGTACATTAACTCGTTTACTTCTCCTATACGACTTTTCATAAACATATTCTCTGACCCATAATTATATTTACGGAAATCTTCAGGAACTTTTATATCTGTGAAAGTAATAAAATATTGTATGAGTTGTAGTGGTGAAAAATGCGTCATTTGATTCCATCTTGAAAATAAAATAGCGTTTATCACAGGATGTATTTCTGCAAGATTAGACGATATTTTACCCAGATTCGTCAGAATATAATTATCAAATCCATCTGTTTCTATTCTCTCGACCAGTCCATATTTTTCTAAAATATAACATATATTTTCGATATTTTTTATTATATACGAATCCATATATCCCATTCGATCATCTTCTTTTATAATTATATTCATACTATCTAAAAACTCTTTATAACGTAGTAAATCCTGATCAAATGTACGGTAATCGTCTTTTAGACCAGTAATCTCTCGTTCAATCTCCTTTCTCCGTTTATTTGTCATCATAGATAGATTCGCTTGTATTTCTAAAACACGTTTACATTTTTCTATCGGCATTTTATTCATAGCGACGGCTGCTTCTTTTTTATCTCTCAGTTTTTCTAAAACATTTATTTCTTCTTTTATAGATTCCGATTTCTCCATTAATTCTCTCGATAGCATCGATTTTTCTACGAAAGAGCAAATTTCTTGAATAGATACTTGTTCGGATGTTTTCAGTAGATTTAGGACGACCCCATAATGAATATGGAATTTTGAAACGAGTTTTTGTGGTTGTCCAGAGAGGATCGATTTATATTCGGTTAATGTGGGATGGTTATTTTGGAAAAGTTGATTACAGTGAATGACATGACCAACAGTATCAATCCCTCTGCGGCCTGCACGCCCCGCCATTTGTGTATATTCATGTGAATAAAGAAATCTGGGGGAATGTCCATCGAATTTTGTGAGGGATGGAAAGATCGCTGTTTTTATCGGACAATCGAGACCGATTGCAAAAGATTCTGTCGCAAAGAGGAGTTTAATATATTTTTTCGAAATCATCAATTCGACGATTTCTCTCAAAACCGGTATCATTCCTGAATGATGGATCCCGATCCCCTTTTCTAAAAGTCCAACCAATTCATTATATTCAGGGAGTTCCAAATATTCTTTAAAATTCGGGAACTTTCTTATGATTTGTTCACATTCTCTCCTTATTGTATACGGTATCTTACTATCATCTTCTAAGAGATTCGTTGTGATTTCATGTGCACATTGTTCGACATGTTTTCGAGAGAAAATAAAGGCGATTGCAGGGAGCATCTCGTTTACACGTAGATGCTCAGTCAGTTTATTTAAGACTGCCTGACGTTTCATATATACGCGATGTGTATCGAAAATCTTCGCAAGTCCATTTATCTTATGGACGGTTTTTTCTTGAAACTGACCACCATGGGTTTGAAGGGTAAGTAGACAATTCGTAGAATCGCGAATCTGTTGCTGAATCGTTTTATCACGTTCATGTTTAAAAATCGATTCTATCGTTGTTAAAAACGAATAATGGGTAAGGGGGACGACACGGTGATTCGTAGATGCGAGATATACGATTTTTTCAGGATTTTCCTTTGTATTGTCCAAAACAATATCATCATTATTTTCTTCTATCATCAGGAAATCACGAGCCTCACTTGTTGTGGTATCTCTTGCCTCGATCCACTCTGCAAATCCCGCTGGATTATCAATTGTTGCCGAAAGCATTACCATTTGTATATGTTTAGGAAGCATTAGGATTGTTTGTTCCCAGACTTGTCCACGATCGGCATCATTAATATAATGGACCTCATCGAAAATAACACAGGCGAGTTCTTTCTGAATATCGATTTGGAATTGGAGATTCGATCCATTTTCAGTAGATTCTGTCGATTTATCTTGTCTTGTGTTTTGCATATATAAATAATTCATCAGGATTTCCGTTGTCATAATCAAAACATCCGCATTGGGATTCGTTTTAATATCCCCCGTGAAAAGTCCAAAAGAGATTTCTGGATATTTATGCGTAAATTCGTAGAATTTCTGGTTTGAGAGGGCTTTAATCGGGCTAGTATAGATGACTTTTTTCTTTTGGTTTGTGAAATGACGGATAGCAAATTCCGCGGGAAGTGTTTTTCCTGAGCCTGTATGTGCAGTGACTAATACATGATTCCCCTCTATAATTGACTCGATCGCCCATTTCTGAAAGGCCGAAAGTGGATAGGGATATTCCGCGAATCTCTCATTATATGGAGATTCTTCTGGATATTCTTGAGGACAGATCTTAACCATTTATTTATATAGTGTTTTAAATACTATATAAATTATGAAAAACTATTTATATTTATTTATAATTATTATATTTTACTTTATCGATTATAAGAGAAAGAGTTTAATGATTAATTATTTTCTGCTAAGAATTTACTACAAGGAATACAAGTATCTAATACACGATATTTAAATGTAACACCTGCTCTGTCAGGACAAATTACAGTCTGTGATTGATCACCAAGAAAATGTGCAGAAATAGATAATCCAGAATAATTTATTATTAAAATATCAGAATTTATAAAATCGCTTAATACATTAATTACTTGTGTAGACTTGTCATAAATAATTGTATTTTCTGATTTTAGATTTAAATTACTTTGATCACTATGAATAATGAGACGATATTTATCAGGTTGTTTTTGAAAATGACGAATTACATTACATAAATTATCAGTATCTAATATTCTTGTTCCAACTGCATCTCCTAATCGTATATGACAACATACATTAATATACTCTTTATTATAACTTGGAGATGGTAATATTTTATTTTTTATACCAAATGCATCTCTAAGAATTGGTATTGATTTTTTAAAGTCATTTATTAATTCAAAATTCGAGGGTAGACCTTGTCCAGATCCAACACCATCATATAAATAAATAGTATTCTGGTAATTTGGGTCTCGTTCCAGTATTTCATTAAATGGTCTACTTTCATTTTTAATTATGTTATGATTTTGTTCTGGTGATAAAGGTATATATGTTGTATCAATGCTGCGTAAATAATTTAATCCTTCTAAAATATAATTTATTAGAATGATTGAATCTTTTGGATTATGATCAAATGAAAATTTTTTTTTATAATCATATACATATTGTGCCTTTTTATTGATAGATAAAGATAATAATCGCAATGTTCCTTCAAACTGATGTCCAAATCCGTCATACCCACCTTGATAAATTTTTATTTTTTGAAATTCTGTCTTTATAAATTCTGTCATATATAATATATTAAACAAATTTTATGTCATGATGTGGCGAATCGTATGTTAAAATATCCAATGGATGTAAATTATATTTTAAAATAGATTGATCCCATAATGTATGTAAATTTGAAAAGTCATAATCATCCATAATTAATATTGTACCCGACTTTGATAATCTATATGAGTTCAGTATATCACTTTCAGCAACTTCTGTTGAATGACCGCCATCAATATGTATTAACTCGTATTTTTCATTTATATTCGGTAGAGTTTTTGTAGAATCTCCAATAATAATATTTATTCTATCCCCAAAAGTTTCTTTTAATTTTAAAAAACAAGGTAGAGTATAACTATGTTCTCCTAAATCGAAACATGTTAATTTCATATATGGATTTGTAAATAACATCAACAATGCAGAAAAACCAGAATTAAATCCAATTTCCATTACAGATTTAATATTTTTATTTAATACTAAATTACTAATATTTTTTGCTTTATTAATAAATACATCTGTGTATGTAGTTGTATGATGTATCATGAAAATATTTCCCTCTAATGGTTCTCCACAAGATTGAATAATCGGTAATAAATTTATATTTATAAATTCTTTTGCAGAATTAATATTGTTTGAAATAGTAGAATCTTTTAATTCTCTCAAAAAATTACTCATTGTAGTAATTTTAGGTTCAGAATTACCTGGTCCTCCCGCAAAATGATGTATTATTTTATCAGACTTTATATCATTACTATAGAGAATCGCATAATTATTTAATATTTTATTATCAAACATGTTATATTTAAAAGCATTATAAATAAAAAATGGTTGGTCATGAAATGTATTAATATTTTTACGAGAATCTATATCATTATTAATTATAGCAAATAAATTTTTAATTTTTTCACAATTATTAAAAATTATTATTCCACTATTAAATGCACTCTTATCCGAATAACTATTTAATTCATCATTACTAAATAAATTTTTTCCAAAATAATTCGATTCGTGATCGATCCATCCTTCTTCTAAAACATACAATATATCGTCTGTGACAATATCGAATACTTCTTTGAGACTACCTTTTATTACAATATCGGTATCTAAATAAAGTATTTTACTATAATTCGAAATACTGGGTAAATTAAATAAATCAATTCTTGATTTACACGCTAATTCAACAGTATTATACTTATCATTTATTTCAAATTTTATTTTATCATTCATTAGATGACTCGATTTTATTCTATTCATAAATTCAGTAGATGTATAAATTAAAATATCAGTTGTATCATTTAAATTACCATAAACAAATATACTTTCCAAGAGTAAATATAGCATGTTTATATAATTCGGATTATTAAATACGCAAATAAAAATACAATTCCTAGACATTTTTATATAGTATATTGATAATTTTGTTTCTATTATTGTTCAAAAACAAATAATATAATAATATTATATCTCTCTATTTTAAAAGATAAATGAATATTACACAAACCGATACTCCTATTCAAAGAATACCCCAATTCGCAGGAGTTATTTTTAGACAAAATGAACGCCTAGACGAATTAAATGAACGTTTAGGACAACGCCAGATAGTAGATCATCCGCTTCAACCAAATTATGATCCTCGACCAGTCCCTACAAAATATTCGCATTTTCCGATCATCGATCGAAGAAAAGCAGCCCCTTCTACTCCCCTTAATAATTATTTAGAATATTCTCCAAAGAATAACTTTGCGCCGATTGTCTCTCGTAATGCTCCTGTAGATACCTATTTCCAAAATATTGATTTTGAATCGAATCTTCGTAATCAGTATTTCGCTTTACAGAAGGGGGCGGACCAGGCAGTCTATGTTCCAGAATCTTCTAGTGATTTATATGGGTTTTCGGCTGTTGGTCGCTATGAAAACCAGACCCATACCGATCTTTTTTATAAGGGACAATTCTCTCAGACTCCTAATGCAAATGTGAATCCAGCGATTGGTAGCGATCGATTTTTTAATCATACGAGACAACAACTTCGAAACCTATAATAGCATATTTTGCTATTTACCGTGATAATAGCCGGATCTCCTATTTACCAAATCATTTTTTAGGAATATGAAAAGGATGTGTTTTAGAAAGCGGTATTTTCAATAAATAAAGTCCCGTAATAATCGAAAACACCCCAAAATATTGTAAATAATTATCAAATCTCTCACCTAATATAAAATACGCAAATAAACTTTCTATGATAGAACTTGTCCCATCCCATGCATTATTCACTAATAAAACAGACGAATCTTGTAGCGAAATAATTAATAAAATCACAACACCAATATAGCCGACAATACCAATTCCTAAATATAATATTCCTGAATCATTCGCATATTGCTTTAGTGCAACATCGCCAATAATTTCAGTGAAAGACAATGCTAGGATCTGTGGTAAACTCATATTCTATACTATTTAGATACAATATATAACTATATTTTATAATTATATATCAGGAATAAGAATAAAACCATGTTTGAGAAAATTATAACGGCATTTACATCAAATAGTAGAAATAGCCGTCTTTTTCAGGTACTTATATTTCTAGCAATTATTTTTATCCTATTATTTTTCCATAGAAAATCAAATACACCTACTGGAAAAGAGGGTTTCACTCAATCGGATCGATATATTCTAAAAGAGGATTCTGAAATTTATGACGACTTTTATTCTGAAATCTATGATAAATTAATGAATCCTATACAGAAATCTGAATATTTCGTTTCGAAAATAATCAAAATGACGCAACCCAATCGTAATTACAGTGCATTTTTAGATATTGGTTCTGGAACAGGTGCTTTAGTAGGCGCATTGAAAAAATCAGGGTATAAAGCCTATGGGATCGATAAATCAAAAGCAATGGTTGAACAATCCAAAACACTGTATCCAGATATACCAGTAAAATGCGATGATGTCCAAAATCCAATCACATATGATCGTGGTTCATTTACACATATACTTTGTACTGGAAAAACGCTATATGAATTAAAAGATAAACCACAGTTTTTCAAAAACGCTTATTTCTGGTTACAAGGAAATGGATATTTAATTTTAGAATTAGTAGATCGTTCATGTTTCGATACTGGTGTTGGTTATGAAACAAACACAGCCGATACATTAACGGATTACTTAGATTTTTCATATAGATCTTCCTTCAGATTTACTTCCGATGGAAAAAACGTTATTCATAAAGAAGTATTCACAGATACAGTTAGTAAAAATATTCGAGAGAATGAGAAAATATTAGAAATCGAAGAGCCCAATGAAATTATAAAACTGGCGACAAATACTGGATTTATTATTAAAGGAAAGGCATCCATGGATACTCCAGGAGAATATCTATATATTTTAGAAAAGATGAATTAACTTCACTGCGTAGCGGAAAAGGGGTTAGATATTTATAATGAAATCAAAAAAGATAAAATTGAATAAAATTGATTGTTTTAGAAGGGGTTTTCTAAAACAATATAAAATGGGACTTTGTACATCTAAAAATAATATAATAGATATAGAGATTTTAGACGCGGATTATGAAAGATCGTTACCATTTACAGTACAGATTGAATATGGTAAAGTAATAAAAGTATATGATGGAGATACTATTACAGTTGCAAGTAAATTATATCATGGATCGCCGGTATATAGATTCCAGATTCGATTACGTGGTATTGATACACCAGAACTAAAAAGTCATAATGATATAGAAAAAGCAAATGCAATGATTGCACGCGATGCTCTTCATGAAAAAATATTCGGTAAAGTCGTCACTCTAAAAAATATAGGAACCGAAAAATATGGCCGGATATTAGCGGATATTTATTTAGATAATATAAATATCAATAAATGGCTGATTGATTCTAAATATGCTGTGTATTATGATGGTGGTAAAAAATCAGAGTGGAAATAGTGTCAATCGCATAAATTATTTGTACAATTTTTTTGTGCCTCCAATATGTTTGGATATGCTGCAGTTAATGGTGTAATTAAACTGTTTTTATTAGTTATATCAGTGCTATTATTTATATAATTTGTTAATGTACCATAAGATGGATCTATAATATTTTGTATAATTTGTAAATTCGCATGTGGTACACCCGTACAGTTTTGGTTTTGACATTTATCATAAATCGGAAGTACATTTGTATCAATCTCAGAAATAAATTTCATTATTTCACTTGACACGTTCGCTTTTAATTGTGGGTTATTACTTGTATCTAATATATAGGTTGTAAGAGTATTACCACTAGGACCAGTAATCGTATCATGTATATTATCTACATAAGATTGAGGAAACCCTTCTATAATATTGAAAACATAATCAATATATATCATTCCAATGATTATAATTATTAAAAATAATATTCCTAAAAAAATAATATCTCTACGGTTCATTTTTAATATATAATTATAAATATAATTATAAATATTTTTATTCATAATATCATTTTATTAGAGAATATAAAATTAAAATAACTAATCC
>Ga0114971_10000543_pt1 | contig 24496 bp, 22 predicted proteins | sample M_140625_MF_Meta_FD_87320 | JGI IMG/M metagenome (GOLD analysis project Ga0114971, IMG submission 87320) | Freshwater microbial communities from Lake Montjoie, Canada to study carbon cycling - M_140625_MF_MetaG | ecosystem: Environmental > Aquatic > Freshwater > Lake | place: Lake Montjoie...
CGATACCAAATCCAGGCATCGCAAATTTGGAGCGGCCCGCGGTGGCAAGCGAGCATCCGATGGCGACCCAGAGAACCAGCGCATTCCCGGGAATTGCGCTCTCTGAATCTAACAATCCACGCGCAGCAGCAACGATAATCACAGCCGGCAGGGCGGATGAAAGAACATCAACGGGAGCATCCGTCGAGTTTCGTGGTTTCCTGATTTGGCCCGCCAGCGTCACAATCAGGATGAGGAGTAAGCCCATCAGGGCTGGGAAGCCGCACTCGGATGCCAGCTGTAAGTAGCTGTTATGTGCTTGTCCTGTCCATTCGACCGTGGCATATTTTCCATAGATGTTGGCGAAGTTTCCAGGTCCATGCCCAGTGATGGGACTTGCCGGAATCATTTGGATGGTGCCATTCCACGTCTCACTGCGAAACTGCCCGGAGTGGTCCTGCGAACTTCCACCGGCGGTTCTAGCAAGGATAGCACCACGCTGCGTTGCGGCACCTATGAGAAAGAGTCCCAGCCCAATGCCAATCCATTTGATGGGTACACGGATGCCATCTCGGATGAACGCGACCAACAGGGTCAGAATGACGCCACCAACACCGAGGGCGATGCCACCACGTGAGCCAGTTGCGACGAGGGCAGCACCAAGCATCCCGAGAGAGAGAATGGATGTCCACCTACGCGATGCCGCGGTGGCACCGAGCAGCTGTACGACGACAAATGGCAATGCCGCTCCGATAAAGCCTGCTGCAAAGTTGGGTGAAAAGAACGTGCCGACGCTGCGGTGACCGGCTTCCTGTGCGCTGATGGCTTCAAGCAAAATGCTTCCGGCGGCGATGCTTGCTCCGAGCTGGATCACATCCACGATGCGCTGGCGTTGTTCTGGGACAAGCCACAGCCCTGCGGCGACGAGGCAGGTTGCGATGTGAGTCAGGATGTCGAGGGTCCCGGGGAGCATCGTTGAGAGGAAGACCTGTGATGTGAGTCCTTTAGAGTGGATGAGAAGGGATGCGACGGTGGAGCCACCGTAGAGGACAAGGCCAAGCCAGGCGGCGCGAGCGGGCCACTTACCCTGCATCAGGCTTGGAACACCCGTCAGCGTCGCAGCAAGCAACATCAGGAAGCGGAGCGCATGCAATGCCCTATCCCCACCGAATTGCTCACCTGCTGGGTTTCCACCGATAAGCGGTGCCAGGAGAATCGCCAGGAGGAATAAGACAGGTCCCAGCTTTGCGGTGAGGTTTGTTTGTGGTGCTGCGCTTGACATAAATCGCTACCCCGTACTTGATGACTTTCTCTTTGTAAATGCCTGCCCTGTGACGACACGTTTGAGGATGCGGACGCTTGCACGCAGGATGGCCCAGGGAAGCACGAGTGAGCTGACCCAGCGGGGCGTTCTGGATGCAAAAAAGGTCTGGTGCTTTCTCCAAAATCGCACCATTGCTCGGCTGTGCTCAACAATCATCCGCTCCGCGACCTGATCACTGGATGCGCCAATTTTATGCTTTACTTCCATGACAGGCGCGTAGACAACGCGCCAGCCCGCCCCATGCACACGGAGGCTCCAGTCCATGTCTTCGCAGTACATGAAAAATGTCTTGTCATCCAGAGGGCCAACCTGCTCCAAACATTCCCGGCGCATTAACATCGCGCAGCCGCTCAGCCAGTCGACATCTGTTGGAGCTGCATGGTCAAAATCACGCATCAAGTAATCGGCTGCGGGCTGGTTCTGTGGGAACAGCTTACCGATGTAGACATTTCGGAAGAGTCCTGCCTGCGGCGTTGGCCATCGACGGCAGGAAAACTGCAGCGTTCCATCCGGATTGATGACTTTTGGACCGATAAGACCGGCATCCGGCGTCGCGTCTGCCCACGCCAGCAATGTATCCAAACCACCTGTCGGAAGCGTTGCATCGGAGTTCAACAAAAAAACGTAGTCACAGCGGTTGTCTTCAAGAGCCGCATTGTTGCCACCGGAAAATCCGAGATTCGCACCCGTTTCACGAAGGTCCACACTTGGGAATTCACGACGAACCATGTCTGGTGAACCATCTGAGCTGGCGTTGTCCACAACAACGACCTCAATTCGGTCTGGATCAGCTGTGCTCCCTGGAAGACTTGCAAGGCATGCATGGAGGTCCGCTTTCGCATTCCAGCTGACGATGATCACCCGTACCGTGCTTTGCTTCATTGCGACGCTATTCTATCGGTCGGAAAGAGTGGGCTACGCGCTGGCCATACTGGTGTTCGTACCTGTCTTGTTCGCAGACAGGCTTCGACCCAAAGCAGCAGGGACATCAATGGTCTTAGTGGATGTGCTCTGTAATGCTTCATCCAAAAACATGCAAAGGCACGTCGGCTTTCCCAAATGGCATCTTTTCTGATACTGCGCGTCGTCCCACCATGGTCATGCACAACGACAGCTGCTGGAATGTAGCGAAACTGCCATCCGGCCTGTGATGCCCGGAGCGCCCAGTCAACATCGTTAAAATAAAGGGGAAATGCCTCATCCATTTCACCGATGGCATCCCATGCCACGCGAGGCACCAGCCAGCAGCTTGCCATCGGTTGGATCGCCGGCTGCTCTTTTTCATAGTCAAACCAGCGTTGCTTCCAGCGGTCAAGGCCGGGAAACAGTCGCGAAAGCATCGACATTTCAAGAAACGTTGCCATCGGATCCGGCACGCCCGTTACTGCCTCCTGCGTGCGGCCATCGGGCCAGACTAGACGAGGCGCAGCAAGGGACATTTGGTGGGTCTTGATGCACGTGACCAGTGTCTCGATTGCGGTTGGTTCGACACGTGCATCGGGGTTCAGGAACAGCAGCAACGCGCCGTTTGCGATACGCGCAGCTTGGTTACAGCCTGCGGCATAGCCGACATTTGTCGTGTTTTGGACCAGAGTGATGCCTTGGAACTCACTCCTGATGTCATCAATGGTGCCAGCATGACTGGCATTATCAATGACAATGATCTCAAGATTTGCTGCACTTGTACTGGATAACAGGGCATTAACGCAGCTGCGGAGGTCATCCGGGGTGTTCCAGTGGACGATGCAGACCGAGATTTCCGGAGTCACTACGCTACCCTGGAGCGTGTTATCCTGGGCAGCGGTAGCTTAGTCATCCAGCTCCACAATGCCAGCTTCCCGGAGGACGCGCTCTGCCATAAAGACGGGGCACTTGGCCCGCACCGCGAGTGCGATGGCATCCGATGGACGCGCATCGATGTCAATAATCGCATCCGCATTTGCCGGTCTGACGCGGATGCGTGCGAAGAATGTCCCTTGCCAAATGTCATCGATGACAACTTCCTGCAGCTCGGCGCCGAGGCGGTCGATGGTAATGCGCAGGAGATCATGTGAAAGTGGCCGGTCTGTGGCTTTTTCCGCCAGTCCCTGGAGGATGGACATCGCTTCAAAAGGCCCGATAAAGATCGTAACCGTTCGGCTTTTGTCATCCCGGATCCTGATAGCAGATTCACGAATCGGCCGCATCCAAGGCGGCACTTCCTCGTCGTCATCTTCGTCTGGCATGGCTTCAAAGACACCCAGAACTTCGACCGGATGGAGGATGCCTCCTTCCGGGTCGTTGACCGGCTGCTCCGGCTCGATAAAGTCTTCAGGTGTCTCGTCGTCCATCGGGGCTTAATCCATCGACCTGGTTGCAGGTGCATCATTAGGCTTGGCACCTACCATCAGGAGGAAGTCCTTGTTGCTCGGCGTTTTCTCGATACGGTCAATCAGGAGCTCTGTCGACTCCTTGGTGCCGAGGTTTGCGAGGACTCTGTGCAGCTGCCAAATTTTCTTAAGCTCAGCATCCGGGTACAGAAGCTCATCGTGGCGGGTACCCGATGCCTTAATATCAATCGCCGGGTAGATGCGTTGTTCTGAAAGACCTCGGTCGAGCTTTAGCTCCATGTTCCCGGTGCCTTTGAACTCTTCAAAGATGATGTCATCCATGCGTGAGCCCGTTTCAACCAGTGCTGTTGCAACAATTGTGAGGGAGCCACCGTGTTCGATGTTTCGTGCGGCGCCGAAGAAGCGCTTTGGCCGGTAGATGGCAGCAGGATCGAGACCACCTTGGAGGGTTCGTCCACTTGGCGTAACCGTGAGGTTGGATGCACGGCTGTAGCGGGTGATGGAGTCCAGGAGGATAACAACATCCTTGCCGATTTCGACAAGACGCTTTGCCCGCTCGATGGCGACATCGGCGACCTTCATATGCTGTTCAGGTTGTTCATCAAATGGGGATGCAATGACATCACCCTTGACGGACCGGCGCATGTCGGTGACTTCTTCCGGGCGTTCATCGATGAGGAGAACGATGAGGGTGATTTCCGGGTGATTTGCCGTGATGGAGTTTGCGATCTGCTTGAGCAGAATCGTCTTACCAGCTTTAGGTGGAGCTACAATGATTCCGCGTTGTCCTTTACCAATCGGGGCAATCATGTCGATGAAGCGCATCGCAACCTGCTTGGTTTCGCGCTCCAGGCGGATCCGGGATTCAGGATAGATGGGGGTAAGTTCATCAAAGTTCGGGCGCAGCTTGCTGACTTCGATGTTCAGGTCATTGATGGAATCAACGCGCAGGAGGCCGTGGTACTTTTCGGTATCCTTGGGTGCGCGGATGATGCCTTTGACGAGGTCTCCATTGCGGAGGCCGTAGCGCTTGACATGGCTTTGTGAGACGTAAATGTCATCGGGGCTTGCGAGCGTTGGTTTCTTACGCAGGAAGCCAAAGCCATCCGCGTGGATTTCGAGCATGCCTTCCGCATTGATGCCATCCGTAATCTCGGTATCGGCTTCAAGGTCTGAGAGGTCCATGTAGTGATCGCGGCTACCACGTCCGCGCTGTTGTTTGTCACGGCCACCGGGTGTTGGTGCGCCACCGGGACGCATCCGATGTCCTGGGCGCTCGCGTTGCTCGCGGCCCTGTCCGATGTTGACATTCCCATTGGGATTGTTGTTTCGGCGGTCGCGGCGGTCATCCCGCTGAGGACGCTCACGGCGATCGTTTAGGTCATCTGGGCCAGCTGAATAGGATGCACTCGGCGTCGCAGCAACTGCATCGGACTCGTTCCCGGGTGAGTTGCCTGTATCCAGATCACCTTGTGCCGGTGCATCGTAACGGGGGCCACGCTCACGCGTGAAACGTCCACGGCGCTCAGGGCGAGGGGAGTCATCCGGGGATGCACTACGGAAATCCGCTTGGGCATCTGATGGTGCATCGTTGTATGCCTGTGGTACCGGTGCAGCGACTTGTGGTTGAGCCACTGGGCGCTCAGGAACATCTGTGAACTCTGGTGGTGGAGTTTGAATGACCCGCCGTGGTCTACCGCGCTTTGCGACGGGAGCCGGAGCAGCATCGGATGTATCTGGGTCCATATTGAGTACCTGCTTTAGGGTTTCGGTTGGGGATACAGCCTCTGTGATGGGCTCAGTGTCGGTTGTCGCAGTAGCGCGTCGGGGTCTTGGCATGGATAACTCCAGAGAATGCCCACCATGCTATGGTGGTTTTGGTCTCAAAGGGATCAGGCAATGGCCTGCTCACGCAGTGAATCAGACAAAGTATGTGTGGAATGTGTGTGGAAGTGCCATCACACTGTGGCAGGTTCACGCAATATACCCGACGTAAAGCACAGGCGATTCGAATATACCACATCTAGTCCAGATGCGGGAAGTTACAGATTCAAGTTGACCGAACGCGTAAGGGTTTAGCCACCACCGTAAATTTCCGGCTTTAGAACACCGATGTAGGGTAATGCCCGGTAGTTTCCTAGGTAATCCAGACCGTATCCAACGACATATGCTTCATCAAGTGTAAATCCGCAGTAATCGGGCTTTACAGTGACGCCAGCTTTTGTACGGGCATCCGGTTTGTCAAGAAGCGTACAAATGCGAACACTCGCCACGCGGCGGGCACGCATCACTTCCGCAAGGTATTCGGCACGCCGTGCCATCGCAGGGTTCAGAACATCCTCAACCAACACCACGTGGCGGCTTTCAACCGGTGAATCCAAATCCTTAAGGATTTTCACCACACCGCTGATTTTGGCATCCGGCCCGTAGCTCCCTACGGCAAGAAAGTCAAACGAAACTGGTATGGACATAGCCCGCACCAGATCTGCGATAAAAATCGCGGAACCTGTCAGAACTCCGATTAAAACCACATCCTTGCCGGCATAGTCGCGGCTCAGCTGTTGGGCAAGCTCAGCGACGCGGGATGAAATGTCATCCGCTGTCAGACGAACCGATGCGATATCTGGATGGAGTTTGATGGACATAATACGCGAGTATTCTACAATCACCGGGGAACAAGTCCCACATCACACTTAGGGTATAAACGGCCCATGGATGCCTGAAATCGCATCGCGGAGGGCACGCGACAAGATCTCTGCCCGCGCTTCACCTCGTTTGCGACTGCTAAAGACGATTCTGCGGCAGTCGATGTACGCACCGAGCCAAAACGAGATGCCACTTTGCCATCGGCGCGCGGTCCTGAGGCGGTTCCGCAGCAGGTAGTACTCCCGCTCCAGCGGCATTTCCGCTGTGTTAGCGCTTCCTTGGTGATGGACGATGACACTTGGGACCATCACAGAGCGTAGCTTTTGGCGATTCAGCCGAAGACCAAAGTCAACATCTTCATAGTAAAGGAAGCAGCCATCATCCATGCCCCCTACCGCCTCCCAGGCATCTAGAGAGACGAGCATCGCGCAAGCTGGAATGTAGTCAACATCCTTTGGAGATGTCACTGTCAGGCTGCTCATGGACATCCCCGAATGCGCATTTCCCGCTGCGATGTTCGGTCCGACCATCCCACCGGCTGCCCAAATAGTTCCTGGAGAATGAGCATCCACCAAGAGCGGACCAACTGCGCCGACATCGGAAATGCTGCCTGTCGGGTCAGGGGTGATATGTGGAATTAGGCTGGTGATCGTGTCTGGTGCAAGGCGTATATCCGGGTTTGCGATGAATGCGAGGCTGGCCCCCCCAGCCCGGAGGGCAGTCATTCCGATGCGGACTGCGGCGGGAAAGCCGATATTAGATGTCTGTGTCAAGACAGTGATGCACGGAAAAGCGGTTTTCAGCTGATGGTGAGCATCCGGTTCGACCCCTTGATCGACAACAACAAGTGGCGCGGTGAAGTGCGTCTGTTGGAGGATGTCATCGATACATTTGAGGGTGGTTTCGATTCCTTTGTAATGCACGATGACGGCGCCTGTGCGTGGAATGTCCATAGTTTTAGCTTAGCCCTGCTCCGCCATCCACGGGAAGTTCAATCCCTGTGACAAATCCGCTCAGCGGGCTTGTTAAAAAAAGAATGGCACCACTGATATCGGTTGCGGATGCCAGTCGTCGCAGGGGTGTTCGTGCAGCAATCGGCGCAAGAAAATCATCCCCTTGTGCATTTGCCCAATCGGTCGTGACAACGCCGGGGCTGACAGCATTTACGCGGATGCCGAGCGGGCCCAGCTCGCGCGCCGCCTGGCGGACCCAGGTCTGGACAGCGCCTTTGGCGACGGCATGGGCTCCGTGCCCTGGAACGGGGTGTTCAGACAGGGTTGCAGTGAGGCAGGTGATCGAGGCATTTCCGGATGCGGTCAGCATTGGAAGCAGCGCCGTAACGGGGTTGATGACGGGTGCTAGGACTGCGGAAAGCTCATCTGCGTAGTCGGGGAAGGTCAGTGATACAAGTGATGCCGGCGCCCGAAAACCGCTTGCATTGCAGACGAGCGCATCCAGGGAGGGTGTGTTTGCTCTGATGCGCGCTGCCATTTCCGTGCATGCCAGTGGATTCTGGAGGTCAGCGGTGACGATAAATGATGTGGGTGTATGGGACTGGACGCGTTGCAGTGTGTCCGCAAGGTCATCGGATAATGTGCGCCCGTGGCAGATGACGCGTGCTCCGTGTTCAGCGGCTGCGATGGCGGTTGCCTTGCCGATACCTCGATTGGTTCCGGTTATCAGTATGGTTAGGCCTTGGAGGAGCGTCGTGTGTTTATGAGATGTCATCTGGCAGTCAAGCGGAGCATATCAAATATTGATGGCTGTCGTCTTGGCAAGATTCGAGTGGTTTGGGTAGAATGTTGGCGTCTGATTCCTGGTGGTGTAACGGTAGCACAGAGGTTTTTGGTGCCTTTAGTTGGAGTTCGAATCTCTACTGGGAAACATAATGGGGCTGCTTCGCAGCCCCATTTTTCATTTGGTCCTATGACCCTTCTTGCAAATTTTTGGGACTTGACGTGTTTGTGTGGCCCAGTTAGAGTTGTGGCATGTCAGAAAGTGATTCGCCACGCGGAGCCTCAGTCTCTGCGCAACCATCGCAGATGCCTCTATGGGGGCGCATTATGTGGAACCCAACCACATTTCTTTTCCGCATGTTGTTCCGTGTCCACGGGGGATATCGGGTCATCGGTGCCCATCATGTTCCGCGTAAAGGCGGCGTGTTGATCTGCCCAAATCATGTGTGTGATGTTGACCCATCGGCGGTAGCGGGGGCCTTGCCTCGAAGGTCACGGTTCATTGCAAAGCACGACCTTTTTGAAATGCGTATTTTGTCGTGGGTTTTGCCGATGTTTGGGGTCATTCCCATTCGGCGGGATACTGCGGACCGGGTGGCACTCAAGACGGCCATCAGCTGTTTGAAAGCCGGTGAGGCAGTGGTTGTGTTCCCAGAGGGTGGTGGGAATCCGGAGGCAACGTTACAGACATTGCAGCCTGGTGCCCTCATGATGGCGGTTCAGGCGGGTGTGCCTGTGATTCCATGTGCGTTGATGCATACGCATCGGGTCTTGCCATATGGCGAGTCGCGCCTGCAGCGATCGACTAAGCCGGTGATGGTGATATTTGGTGAAGCTATCACGGTGTCGGAGTTCGGCACGGGTAAGGCTGGTGTGGAGGCTGCTACGCGTATTTTGACGGAGCGTTTGGCGAGGATGTTACAGCAGCCGGTACCAGAGGGTCCGCATGTTCCGCATGCGTTGCGTGGAACACAGCGGTAAAAAACGGGCCAGCATTGCTGGCCCGTTTCGTTTGGTACCGCTACGTTTGAATTAGGATCGCAGAGCGTCTGCTCCACCCACGATTTCGGAGATTTCCTTGGTGATGGCTGCCTGGCGGGCGCGGTTGGCGACCAGTGTCAGGTTAGCAATCATCTTGCCTGCATTATCTGTCGCAGAGCTCATCGCGGTCATACGTGAGCCGTGCTCTGATGCCACTGACTCAAGCAGAGCCTGATAAACAAGCGTGTCCACCGACCGTGGAACCATTTCGCCAAAGAGTGTAGCTGCATCCGGCTCAAAGAGTGCTTCTTCGGAAGTTGCTGCACCCGCATCAGCAGTTTCAGTCTGCAATGGCAGCAGCTGTACCGTGGTTGGCTGCTGGGTAAGCGCACTCAAGAATTTGGTGTATACAAGGTAAACGACATCTACCTCACCAGAAACATACATCGCTTGGGCTTTGCGGCTGATCTCTGCGGCTTCACCGAAAGTCGTGCCCGTCATGTTGATGGCAAACTCAGCAGCAACTGGGATTCCGCGGCGGCGGAAGTACGCTTGGCCTTTGCGCCCGATGACGATACCGCGGATGTCGTCAAGGGACGGTGCTGTGCCATCTGGTCCACAAGTGCGGATGACTTCAGTGGTCTTCTTAAGAATGTTGGTGGCATAGGAACCACAGAGTCCACGGTCAGCGGTAACGGCAAGAACGCCAATCCGCTTGATGGATGCACGTTGTTCAAGGAGGGGGTGTGCAACGGATGTGCCAGCTGCATTTGCAAGTGAGCCTACTACGGTACGCATTTGTTCCGCATAGGGACGTGCAGATTGCACACGATCCTGTGCACGCTTCAGGCGTGCAGCTGCGACCATTTTCATGGCCTTTGTGATTTGTTGAATATTTTTAGCGACCCGAATTCGGGCGCGGACTTGTCGCATTGATGGCATATTTAACTTCTGCTCCCGCTGAAAAAACCGATGTAGTATACCATTGCACGTGTGTGTTGGGGTCGAAAGTGGAGGCTTGCGGCGATACACTTGACGCCGTGAGTGACAGCATCCAAAGTGTGGAGCCCCTAATGTTTTCTGATGATCCGCGAGCCGATGACCGTATTAACGATGAATGCGGCGTATTTGGTGTGTACGCACCAGGTGAGGATGTAGCTAGACTATCCTACTTCGGTTTGTTTGCCCTACAGCACAGAGGCCAAGAGTCTGCGGGTATAGCTGTAACTGATGGTAGTCATATCCATGTCCATAAAGAAATGGGGTTGGTTACCCAAGTCTTCTCGGAAGACATCCTTCATTCGTTGAAAGGTTTTGCTGCAGTCGGTCACACCCGCTACAGCACAACTGGGTCATCGGTGCTACGCAATGCACAGCCCATCATGTGCTGCCTCGCCAATGGTGAGTATGTTGCAGTAGCGCATAATGGCAATCTCATCAACACGGATGCTCTGCGAACCGAGCTGATCGGGCGTGGTGTGGTCTTTGAATCAACCAACGACTCAGAGGTGATTGCACATCTGATCAGCGAGAATATGAACCTTGGCATTATTGAAGCAGTTCGCACTGCTGTCATCCGCCTTGAGGGCGCGTTCTCATTGGTGATCATGTCACACGATACGGTGATCGGTGTACGGGATGCCTATGGTGTCCGACCGCTGTGCCTTGGCAAGCTTGGCCAGTCGCACTGGGTTTTGGCATCCGAAACCTGTGCCATCAACACCGTTGGTGCGGTCTTTGTTCGCGATGTGACGCCAGGTGAAATGATTGTCATCAATGCCGATGGCTGGTCATCGGTTAAGGCAGTCGAAATGCAGCGTCATGCGCTGTGTATGTTCGAGTCGATTTACTTTGCCCGTCCCGACTCCCAAATGTTTGGCCAGAGTCTCCACGCAGCCCGCCGGAGAATGGGAGCTGCCCTTTACGGTGAGCATCCCGTCGAAGCAGACCTCGTGATTGGAGTTCCAGACAGCGGCACACCTGCGGCTCTCGGCTTTGCGGAAGCAAGTGGTATCCCTTTTGGTGAAGGGATGGTTAAGAACCGTTACATCCAGCGTACATTTATTCAGCCTAACCAGCGGATGCGTGAGATGGGTGTTCGGATGAAGCTTACGCCGATGCGCGAAGCGCTTGAGGGTAAGCGGGTAGTGATGGTGGATGATTCCATCGTGCGTGGGACGACCACCGGCAAGATCGTACGACTGTTGTTGGATGCTGGTGCTAAAGAAGTTCATGTCCGAATTTCAAGTCCTCCTGTCGCGCATCCGTGTTTCTATGGCATCGACATGGCAACCAGGGATCAGCTCATCGCAAGCCACGCCACGGTTGAGCAGATTCGTGAGCATATCGGGGCAACATCCCTTGGCTATCTCAGCACGGATGGCTTGAGTAAGGCGATGGCTCTTTCGAACGAGAACTTCTGCTTGGCGTGTTTTACGGGGACCTATCCAATTGAGATTCCGGATGCGGTTCGTGCTGGCAAGGATGCGTTTGAGCCAACACCCCGGCGGTAATGCATTTGATGGCAACCAGCGTTATTCGCTGGTTGCCGAAGCAGCTTGGGTGTTTCAACATCCAAGTGGAACAGTAGTGTGCCGGCCCCTTCGCGTTGAAGAAGCATCCTTGGCTGCGGCAATCGAGGCATCACGCTTTCAGCCATCCACTAGTATCAGCTCATTTGAGTCGTTGATTACGGGGCAGTGCGGCATTTGCTGCGGGATATTCATCGATGAGACGCTTGTCGGCTGCGCCTCAGCGAACATCACACCAGCGTTGGAAGGCTTTGCATCCGAGGCATTTTTCGATAATATTTCCATCCTGGTGGAGCATTCCGGGTGTGGATTGGGCTTGATGTTGACGTTGTATCTCTTGAATCTTTGCAGCGGATCCCCTCACCATTGTTCAAGGGCGACGCTTGAAGTGCGGATCGGTAATGTCGCTGCTAAACAAATTTATGCCCGTATAGGCTTTACCTGTCATGGCATCCGGAAGCGTTATTACAGCCATCCAACCGAAGATGCGGAAATCCATTGGCTTGAAAACATGCAATCGCCAGAATTCCGTGTTGTACTTTCAGAATCTGTTTCTCATGCGCTGGAATTGTTCCACGTGAAACAATTACATCGCAGTGAGGTTGACTCATGAAGCGTCTGAGTCGGTTGCTCTATGCAAGTATCCCAATCCTCCTCCTAATCGTGCTTGTGGCGTGGACTGCATCCAATGCCGGCTCTTACCGCTCAAGCTGGCTTGGAACGTTTTGGGTATTGAACAACCTTGCGCCGCAGTACCAGCCCATTAGCGACTATGGCGTCAGTATGTACCAACTCAATGATGCTCTGCGCCGGCTGGCTCACATATTGATTGGGTTCATGGCTGTCATCGTGATGGACCGTGTCCTGCGTATCAACACGCGAATGCGTGGCAGTAAACGACTTGCCCTTGCCTGTGCTCTGTCAGTGATTGTGATTGGAACCGGTGCTGCCGTTCGGTTCCGCAGTAGCCTCCGGCATGTGCGCTTGGTGCAATTTGTATCGAGCGCTAGTGGGATGCTTATGGGAGCCGCTGCAATCTCGATTGCAGCGGTCGACAGGCGTATTATTGCGCGCTTGCAGGATGCACCACTAGAGGTGGTGAAAGGGTGTGCAGATGATGGATGTATCGATGCATCTGAACCCGATAAAGAGGAACTTTAGACTATGTCAGGACGCATGATTGTCGGCCGTGCCGTGCAGCACCCCCTTCCACCAGAAGGCAAAGTGATTCCGCCGACGGGGATGCAAATCCCAGCCGCTGACCGCCAACGTCTGTTGACCGCCGCTGGAGAGCTCCAGAAACGCGTGGATGTCCTTAAGACAAAGAGTCAATTCTGGCCAGATGTGGCGATTTATTCGAAAGCGGTTATCTGGTCTGTCTCTGAGAATACTGTCTACAATTCAAGGGAGCTTGCCGCGGCATATGAGCTCATCGATGAAGGATCCAAGCGAGCCGATGCCCTTGAGCGCGGATTGACGCCTTGGAATGATGCGACCGGATTGGTTGTCCGCGGGTATGTCAGCCGTATCGATGGCTCAGTCCAGCCATATGGCCTCGTGATTCCAGTATCCTGGTCACAGCGTGGCCGGGCACGCTACCGTCTAGATATCTGGTTCCACGGCCGCGGTGAGCAGCTGACCGAACTCTCATTTTTGGATGGCCGCCGTAAGTCGCTCGGGGACTTTGCTCCCGATAATGTCTTTGTCCTTCATCCCTATGGACGCTTCTGCAATGCTAACCATGTGGCAGGTGAGACCGATACGCTGGAAGCCATGGCGGATGTGCAACGGCGCTACAGAATTGATGAAGACCGCATCACCGTTCGTGGGTTCTCGATGGGCGGTGGGGCGACGTGGCACTTCGCGGTACATCACGCTGACAAATGGGCCGCTGCTGCGCCCGGAGCCGGATTTAGCGAGACCCCTGAGTTCCAACGTTCCTATTCCAACGGAGCAACATTCCCAAAATGGCAGGTCCAACTCTGGAAGTGGTACGACGCGACCGACTGGCCAACCAACCTCTCCAACCTCCCGACAATCGCCTACAACGGCGACAAGGATGGACAAAAGCAGGCCGCGGATGCCATGGAAAAGGCGATGAAAGCCGTTGGACTGGACCTACCCCGTGTGACGGGACCAGACACTGGACACTGGTACCACAAAGACAGCAAACCAGTCATCGAAACGTTTGTCACGGATGCTGCCAACAAAGGCCGTAATCGTAATCCTGAACGCGTACGGTTTACGACTTGGTCACTTCGCTACAACAGCCACTACTGGGTAACGATTCACCGCCTCCATGAGCACTATGCAGAGTCTTTGGTGGATGCAACACGCTCAGCAAGTGGTGACCGTGTTGATATCAAGACAAAGGGCGTAGAGAGCTTCTCCATCACCCTTGAGCAGGCACCGAAGCGTGTCACCATCGATAGACAAAGCGTTACTCCGAATGCGGTTTATGCCCTGCATAACGGAAAATGGACATCAACTGCACATAGCCCTGCTAAGCGTGGAGAGCTCATCAAACACCATGGTGTTCAGGGGCCCGTGGATGATGCCTTTCTAGATAGCGTAATCTTCGTTGCGCCAAGCGGCACACCACTGGTCGGGAGTACCGGAGCTTTTATTGAAAAGGCGCGACAGCGGGCTACATCGGACTGGAAGCGCTTCTTCCGCGGTGAGCTGCCAACGGTGAACGACAAAGACCTGACGGCAAAACAAATTGCCGAGTCGCACATCGTTGTCTGGGGCGACCCACAGAGCAACTCCATCTTTGAAAAGGTGATTGGTAAGCTTCCAATAAAATGGGACAAGCGTGGTCTGGCTATCAATGGTCGCCTTTATGGACCAACAGAAGCCTACCCTGTGCTTGTTTATCCAAACCCTCTGAATCCTGAAAAGTACATTGTCCTCAACTCCGGCTACACCTGGTACGAGCATAGCGCAGGATCAAATGCACTCCATACTCCTAAGTTACCAGACTGGGGCATCGTCAGAGTTGCTGATGGACCACAGCAGGTCTTGGATGCCGGGTTCTTCGATGAAAACTGGCAAGTGCGTAGGGCCTGATGTTAATGAAAGAAGCGGCCCCCGCAGGGGGCCGCTTCTTTTTCTCGAGAACGCGACACTACTTCTTCTCAGCCATCGCTTCCATCAAAATAATGGTTCGGTCGATCAATAACACACCCTTGACGAATTCAATCAATGCTAAGGCCTCAACCTGATCCTTCGGGGCCTTCTCAGGATTATTCTGGAATGCTTTTGGGACACGCTTTCCGCCAAAAGCCTTTTCACTCTGACGCAACAAATCACCCTTTTGCGGCGCAGTCAGGACTTTCAAGGTCACAGAAAGCGTAGACTCAACTGCCTTTTGATACGCCGTAACCTGACGGGTTTCGGCAGCCTTGCCCAAATCATCAATCTTTTTGCTGAGCTCCGCAGGCGCCTTCTTACCTTCAATCGCAGCATTACGCGCCGCGGTCAATGCATCCGCCAAACCCTTGGCAGCTTCATCTCCCTGCTTTAACAAACCCTCATACTCTTTTTGAGCAGCCTTCATGGGAACCAATAACTGCGTAATCTGGTCCTTGGTCAGCTCCAAAGTGAGCAGCGAATCCAGGAGGCGTAAGTCGGCATACATGTCACGCGCACGCACCGCATCGGGGTTTGGCTTGTAGGCCGTTGGCTTCGCTGTGTCCTGAATGGGCGCAATGATGGCAAATGTCAAAGGAAGAATGACGCTGAGCATGACATTACAATACAGTATGTCAGGTATCTCCGGCGAGCATCAAAACCGGTATACCCGTTTTGTGGAAGATACAATTATTCGCCTTTCACACGCAATATGCCATATTGGATCGGAGTCGACACAAAATATCCGCAATTTCTATTGCCTCTATGAAGGCAAGCGACAGGTTTCGAGTCCATAATCGAGATACACATCGAAATCTATCTGGTTGCAGGTAAATCGTGAGTTCCGTTATACTGTTGGTCGATTGTCGGTCTGTGTATGTACACAGGAGTATGCCGACGTCCGGAGGTACCGAATGAAGGTCGAGACTGCCAGCGCTATAGCTGCAACGACGAAGACATGGACGAGACGCGCCATGCTTGGCTGCTGTGCCTTGTCCGCGGTGGCGATGGCCATCACCGGATGCGGTGGTTCATCCAACAACAACGGAGGCACCGACACCCGTCTGGTCACGCTAACCGGTAAGGTTATCGACATCAATAATAGCGACAAACCCATCGAAGGTGTTGTCGTTACATTGAACGGAGCATCCGCGACAACAGGCGTGGATGGCACCTTCTCCTTGAAGTGTGCGGCATTCACAACATCCAAGAGCGGCTACTTGGCAGCACCAAAGGCTTCTAATGGATCCGATCGCTTCTACCGCTCCGGTTACCTTGGTGGTGAGCTCTACGACTTTGTGTCCGATGGCTTCCCTGTGATGTCTATTCAAGCAACCGAGACACGGACCCTCGGGACCTTCAAGCTTGGCAATACGGATGGACCTCCATTCCCGCCAAAGATCTAATCTCTGGACCGATACTGAACAAACTTGTGACTCCCGGTGCTCCACCGGGAGTCAACGTTTTTTAGCACTGCCATGCACCACGCATCTGAGTACATCCTCCCAACCGCCTGCATCACCCTGATCGCGGCCGGACTCGCACTCGCGTGGCAGCTCTCCGCCAAATCCGTCGCATCGACCGGACGACCCGCAAGCGACATCATTTCCGGCGCACGCTTCGAAAATGTCACCGCGCAAGGCTACACCAACGGCGAACCCACATGGAACGTCAAAGCACCACGCGTTGTCGCCGACCGCTCTGCACACCAGCTTGACTTTCAAGGTGGACTGAATGCTGAAATCACCTACGCCGGAGCAAAACGTGTTACCTTCCATGCGCCACGTGCCCAGTATCACGATGAAAATGGACGCTTTGATGCAAGCGGACCCTTGCTGATCACACTGCTTCCCCCCGCAAAACCAGCTGAGAACGATATCCTCATCAGCCTTGGAACCATCAGTATCACCACCCTCTCACTCATCTGGATGACCGGAACACAGCAGCTCCAATGCCCAAACTCCGTGGAAATACAAACGGCAAAGGGAAACCTGATGTTTGACTCCATCACCGCAGATTTCGCACATACAAACATCAAAGGTACACACCTTCGCGGTAAATTCCTCGTAGAGGACCTCCCGTGAACCTGAGACTGCCCATCACAACCGCCATCCTTGGAGTCTGCGCAGCACTCGCCATCGCACAGTCCAAAGATAAAACGCCGCCTGCACTCGGGTCACAAACAAAACTCGCCGCCCAAAAGCCATCCAAACCTGGGACTAAACCACTTCCGGATGGCATCAAAACTGCCAAAGACCCCGGCGCAAAGGATGCGTTTAAGCCCAGCGGACCCGATGATCAAAACGTCTACCCGTATGGCGATGAAGGCACATACGTGGACACACCTGATGGCGAAATCGCATCCCTCAAAGGAAACGCCCGTCTCCTCTACAAGGAAACCAAGTTCCAATCTGCCCTTGTGACCTATAACATCAAGACACAAATCGGGACAAGTCCTGGCAATGTCACCGTGGATGATGCACAAAACACCATCACCGCTAACCAAGGCACCGCAATCTACCCGAAGAAGCTGGTCAAACTAGTCGGGGATGTCCACATCACGGCACGCCCGAAGCAGGATGCAACGACTGCTCCGGAAGGCTCTGTACGTAAGGAATTTTCCAGCCCTGTTGAAATCCGCGGCAGCAAAGTGGACTACTCCTGGAAAACAAAGACGGCCATTCTCTCGAGCGACACCGTCATAACCTTCCGTGCCCGTGAACGCAACTGGACCGTAACCGCCGATAACCTCGAATACCGCGGCGGAGAAGAAAAAGCCCTGCTCCGTGGCAACCTCCTCGCAAAATCCGACAAGGGTGACGTCCTAAAAGGTAAATCTGCCATCGTTACCCTCACGGATGGTAAAGAAGCTGTCGAAATCACCGGTGTCGAAGAAGGCAGCAAATTTAAAGTCGATGATGAAGATGACAAGCCGGCGCCAACAACGGAACCCGCCAAAGGCGGCGGACTAAAGCCTCCCGGTAAACCAGGAAAGCCCGATAAGCCCGAAAACACACCTCCACCGGCATCCGGGGATGCAAAACCTGGCACCACGACTCCTCCGCCTTCAATGAATCCATCCAAATGATGACGCTTGTTGGTAACGGGACTGGGCAACGGCCTGTCCTCGGGTGGGCCGTAAACGTCACCTTCCTTGACCGCAGGCCAACCATCGACACCGCGACCATCGCACGGTTGCGAAAGTCCATCGAAGTGGATGAAACCGCACTCGACATCGTGCTGGTTGTCGATCGCATCGATGTCGGACTTTGGATGCCACTTCCCCTCGGGAGCACACTTGTTGGCATCGTCTCGCAACAACCTTTCCCCGGAGACATGCGAAATCCACTGGACATACCGTGCGTCCATGTTTCCGAGCTACCGGATGAAGCCATCGCCGATGGAATGCTTGTCCTCGTCGACCCACTCCGACAGCTGGTTCTCGTGGAACCTACCGCTGATGAGCTTGTCCGCATCCAGATAACACGGAAAACGCGCTACGCCATCGGGGATGGCCATATCCCTGTCCACACCCGCGGCGGTGTAAACATCCCGATCTATGCTGAAATCACTACAGAATCCGATATCGCGCTAAGCCTGTCGCAAGGCGCGGATGGACTGGTCATTTTGACGGAAGCCGCCCTCAAATCATGGGATGCATGCCTCGCAACCGGGAGCCAGGTTTGGGTTGCAGCGGAACTCAACACGGCATTGGATCGCACCGGAACAACCGGCTGGGTGACATCGCCAAACAGTGTCGCAGGTGGACGACTCGCGTTTCAGGCGGCGGTCAGTGATGTCATCCGCGTGAAGGGAATCGTCGTCCCGCCGGCGCGGATTGTGGATATCCGATTTGATGCAAGCGCAGTGCTGCCGGAAGATGCCGCAGATAACATCCTCTGTGACTTGGACACTTTGCCCATCGATATCCTTTCGACACCGCCGTGCTGGGTAGTGCTCACAACGTCCCTAGATGCCCCGGCAGCCGTCATCGGTGGTTCCGCCGGGCTTATCGTACCTGCGGCCGCCATAGCGGAAACAAAGGACATTCTCCGTCATGCAGCAGCAAACGAATAGGTAGACTGTAGTCCATGCATATCCTCCTCTTGAATAACAGCGAAGATGAAACCCTCGTCAGCCAGCTGCACGACATCGTTGTCAGCTTTAACGGGATGTTCACGCTACATGTCTATTCCGAGGCAGCCGTTCCTTTGGATGTTCTTGAGCAGACAGAAATCGTGCTCTGCGCCGCGCTTCCTGCGACATTACGTGACCAGATGCCAAACCTCCAGCTCGTTCAGTTCTGGTCAGCTGGCGTGGATGGAAAGCTGTATCCCGAGCTCTTTATCAATGCTAATGGTCAAGACGTGATGGTCAGCACGGGAAGCGGTATCCATGCGGCATCGTGTTCTGAGCATGTCCTCGCGATGATGCTTTCCTTTGCGCGTGGAATTCATCTATCGGTTGATGCGCAGCGTTCGGCAACATGGAGCCGCCGCGAACAGGCAGACAAGCTGTTTACGCTCGAAGGCAAAACCGTCGGGATTGTCGGCGCTGGACAAATCGGACAGGCGATTGCGCGAAGGTGTCAGGCATTTGGGATGCGAACTGTGGGGACCCGGCGGGACCCGGAGAAGCCCACGCCGCACTTTGACTACGTCCTCTCACACCTCCAATATCACGACCTCATCCTCGCGAGTGACATGATTGTGCTTGCCCTCCCACTGACACCGTACACACGGTGGTTATTCGGTGAGGAGGAAATCGAGATTCTCCGCCGCCCAACGTATGTCTTCAACATCGGGCGTGGTGGTCTCTGGGATGAACGTCACGTCGTCCAAGGAGTCAACCGTGGCTGGATTGCTGGTGTAGGCGTGGATGTCTTCGTGGATGAACCACTCCCAGCAGATTCACCGTGGTGGACAGCCAGGAATACCATTATCACCCCGCACACCGGGGGTGTAAACCCGGACTATTGGGAGCGCTTTGGGGCACTCGTGATGCGGCAGCTGAAGGCAATCGCCGATGGCCAGCCCTGTGCCAACCTAGTCGATCGCAACCTCGGATACTAAGCCGCTCATCCGGCCCGCAGCGCCGTGATTTTTGCGGCATCCGCCTGCCTGTGATACTTACAAAGAGGGATTCATGTCAGTGCATCCCGACTAAGGAGTTTCTATTGTCACAGCTGCCACACTTCGGATTGACCGGACTTGCGGTCATGGGTCAGAACCTCGCGCGAAATGTAGCGCGTAACGGCTTCCCGATTGCCGTCCACAACCGCACTGCAAGCAAAGTGGATGAGTTCCTGGAGGCATATGGCTCCGAAGGTGCCTTTACCGGCGCGCACACGCTGACTGAGTTTGTCGAGAAACTCGCCGCTCCACGCACGATTCTCATCATGGTCAAGGCTGGTGGTCCCGTGGATGCCGTTATCGAGGAGCTGGTTCCTCTTCTGGCACCTGGTGACACGATCGTGGATGGCGGTAACTCCCACTATGCGGATACCCAGCGCCGCTGCAAGTATCTTGAGGCAAAGGGCCTGAACTTCCTCGGAGTCGGCGTGTCCGGCGGTGAAGAAGGCGCATTAAATGGCCCATCCATCATGCCCGGCGGCCCTCAGGATGCCTATGACCGCATCGCTCCAATCTTTACCGCGATATCGGCCAAGGTGGATGGTATTGCGTGCAGCGCGTACATCGGCGCCGATGGTGCGGGCCACTATGTAAAAATGGTGCACAATGGCATTGAATACGCCGATATGCAGCTCATTGCCGAAGCATATGACCTCCTAAAGCACGTCGCAGGCCTCACGAATGAGCAAATCGGCGCGACATTTACGGAATGGAACAATGGCGATCTCGACTCGTTCCTGATCGACATCACCTGCAAAATCTTCAATACATTTGATGAAGATGGTGGCTACCTTGTGGATAAAGTCCTCGACAAGGCTGCTCAAAAGGGAACCGGCAAGTGGACCAGCCAGCTCGCACTTGACCTTGGTGTGCCCACAACTGCCATCACAGAAGCCGTCTTTGCCCGCTGTCTTTCCTTCCAGAAGGATGAGCGTGTCGCAGCATCCACACAGCTTCCTGGACCATCAACGACCGTTGAAACAGGTGATACGACGCAGCTCGTAAATGACATCCGGGATGCACTGTACGCATCCAAGATCGTGGCTTACACACAAGGCTTTGTGCAGCTAGATGCCGCAGCGGCTGAAAATGGCTGGACACTTGACCGCGGATCAATCGCGACGATTTGGCGTGGAGGATGTATCATCCGGGCACGCTTCCTCGATCGCATCAAGGAAGCCTATGACCGCGAGTCTGGACTTGCCAACCTGATGCTGGATCCATACTTCAAGGCTGAGATTGGTCGCTGCCAGAATGGTTGGCGTCGCATCGTGTCGCTTGCGGCACAACAGGGAATTCCTGTCCCAGCATTTGGGTCATCGCTGAGCTATTACGATGGCTACCGCCGTGCAACATTACCTGCAAACCTGATTCAGGCACAGCGGGATCTCTTTGGTGCACACACCTATGAGCGGACGGACAAAGAAGGCACTTTCCACTCCAGCTGGGGCTAGTTGGGTAACGCAATGCACAAAGGCCCCGGGGAAGCCACAATCTTCCCCCGGGCATTGGAACTTAAACAGACCAAATAAACTGGTAACCCGATTGTTAAGACGACCCTAATGCGATGGCATGCATACTGCTATAATATTCATTGCGTCGAGCGAACTGGACCCAGGCACTCCCGGATATTGTTTCCGTCAAAGTGGACCTGACCGATAGTGCAGCTGTCGCAGAACCTTCTTTGGGGTTTTCAGCCCGCGCCTAATGGATGGCGCGGGCTTTTTTGATTTCATTTACGCTACGTTGTAGTGTTTCGTGTCATAAAAATGGCCACAGAGCACTGTCTGTGGCCATCTAAACGTTCAGACGACGTCTTGTTTACAGTACTGGTTCCTGGTCAATCCAGTTTGTGGCATCAAGGTACGCGCGGGAAACCTTCAATAGCAATGCTTCTGAAAGCGCCGGACCTAGCAGCTGGACGCCAAAGGGCAGCCCTTCATCATCGAAACCAGCTGGGATACTGATTCCTGGAACACCTGCAAGATTTGCACTCAGTGTACAAATATCCGAGAGCTTCATTGCCAGAGGATCATCCGACTTTTCCCCGATACCAAATGCTGTCGTTGGCGTCGTCGGTGTAATCAGGACATCCACGTGCTCAAATGCCTTGACAAAGTCCTGCTGAATCAGCGTCCGGACCTGCATCGCCTTGTGGTAAAAGGCATCGTAGTAGCCAGCTGAAAGCGCATACGTTCCGATCAGGATACGACGTTTGACCTCAGCACCAAAGCCCTGCTCACGGGTTTTCTCCGCCAAGTCTTCATGGGAGAGCGTCTTTGATGCCCGGTTACCGTAGCGGACTCCATCGTAGCGGGCGAGGTTGGACGATGCCTCCGCAGGAGCGACGATGTAATACGCAGGTAGGGTGTACTCGGTATGAGGCATAGAGACATGGCTGACCACTGCGCCAAGCTCCACCAGCTTGTCAACAACCTCCATTACGGCCGCGCGTACTGGCTCGCTGATTCCATCTGCGAAATATTCATCTGGAATTCCAATACGCAAGCCCTTGATGTCACCATGGGATGCTTTCATCAGCTCAGGGGCATCGATGGGAAGGCTGGTTGAGTCCTTCGGATCATGTCCGGAGAGGACTTCCATGACAAGTGCGATGTCATCCACGGTATTCGCAAAGGGACCAATTTGATCCAGTGAGGATGCGAATGCGACGAGTCCAAAGCGGCTGACCATACCGTAGGTTGGTTTAAGACCAATGGTGCCACAGAAGGCAGCGGGCTGACGAATCGAGCCTCCTGTATCAGAACCCAGAGAAATCGGAACCAGACGCGCAGCAACAGCCGCGGCGGAACCACCGGATGATCCTCCAGGAACCTTAGACAAATCCCAAGGGTTCCGTGTCACACCCAGAGCACTGTTCTCACTTGAGCTGCCCATTGCAAACTCATCGAGGTTGGTTTTCCCGATGATGATGGCCCCGGCATCCTGCAACCGCGTGATGACCGTCGCGTCGTAAGGAGGAATAAAACCATCCAAAAGCTTGCTTGCACACGTCGTCGCAATGCCACGGGTACACATATTGTCCTTGATGGCAATTGGCACACCTGCTAGCCTGCCTGGATCGATACCTGCAGCGATTTTGGCATCCACAGCTGCGGCCGCCTGACGCGCGGCATCGGAAGTAACGATTAGAAAGGCGCCAACAAGTGGATCAACATCGGCGATCCGGTCCAGGAAGGCATCTACGATATCCACTGCGCTGACAATGCCTTCACGTACAGCCGATGCGATTTCTGTAGCAGTGAGATTAGTGATTTCAGACATTAATTACGCATCCCCCGCCAGCACCTGTGGCACCACAAATCCACCCAAGAGCTCATCCACTTCTGGACCCATCGCAAGGACGACTGCCTTCGGCAGGGATGGAACAATCACATCCTCCCGGAGGAATGCCACTACCGGAACAGCATGTGACATCGCGGGGACTCCCTTAGTATCCACTGCCTGAAGGCGTTCGAATTGCGCAAGGAGATCGTTGAGTTGGGGGGTCAGGTGCTCGACTTCGTCATCCGTCAGCGCAAGACGCGCCAATGAACCGACTTTTCGCACGTCATCAGAGGAGAGGGCCATTCCGAAATTATAGCACGCGGACAATCAGAAGCCTGAGAGGTTTCCCTGTGCGTTAGCATCCCTTAGATGGCTCGTGTGTCACAAGTAAATGCGTTGGCGAAACACCGTGTTGCAGTGTGCGCTGCCCAAATGGAACCCCGGGAACCCACAGAATATCCCCGCTGAGCGGACACAGAGCCACCCACACCCCGGGACGTTTCTCCGGTGGAATTCCGGCCGCCCTGCAGACATCTGTAATGGTGCGCTTTGGTCCAAGTCGGTCGCCGCTACGCGCAAGACGCAACACGACACTCTCAATCCCGCTGGGAAGTCCGACAAAACAGGTCATCCCGGATGGATCTGCAACGACACCTTTGTCATCGGTTACAGCATGCATTTGGATATGGAGATCATTTGGCAGCGTGATGGGTCGATTGGCACTCAAAACAACTCCCGGGTGTTTGCCGCCATCACTGAACACCAGCCACGAGCCGCGAGCTTCCACATGAAAACCACCTGGAAGCACGACTTTGCCACCATTGATGAGCACCCGCCCAAGCGTTCTGACATTTAATTCCACCAAAGCAGCTTCATGGCAATCTGGAGCGATCTCTCTCGCTAGAATGTCGAGGATGGCGCGCGAACGTATAGCCGGATGGGCACTTGTAAGCGGCTCAATCTTCCAGATGCCTATTACCGATGTCGCTGCATTGTCGAGCAATTTCTGAACATGCAGCCCAATAAATGAACTGTCCTCACGGGCAGCATCCGCGATTCGGCAAAGCGCGTCCGTCAGGTTGCCATTGAACCCAGATTTCAGCTCGCCAAATGTGTTCCGCAGGCGGTTACGCGGGAAGTCTGTGTTGTCATTGGTGGGGTCATGGCGTGATGCCACACCGATGTCATTAAGGTACCCAATACCGGCATCCCGGGTTTCTCCAAGCAGAGGTCGTGCAACATCTATGCCCCCGGAGAGCTCCCGCCGCGGAGGGATGCCCGCAAGGCCATCCGTGTGCGTCCCGCGAAGCATCCGCAGCAGAACCGTCATCGCCTGATCAGTCGATGTATGCGCGGTCACAATGACATTTGCTCCGCGCTTGCGGGCAGCAGCGACCAGCCACGCATAGCGGTGGTC
>Ga0114971_10000544_pt1 | contig 24484 bp, 18 predicted proteins | sample M_140625_MF_Meta_FD_87320 | JGI IMG/M metagenome (GOLD analysis project Ga0114971, IMG submission 87320) | Freshwater microbial communities from Lake Montjoie, Canada to study carbon cycling - M_140625_MF_MetaG | ecosystem: Environmental > Aquatic > Freshwater > Lake | place: Lake Montjoie...
GCCAACAGCCTCACGCTGAGCACCGCCACGGCGGCCTCGCTCTTCGTGCTGATCCCGGCCGTCGGCACCGTGCCGACCACCCTGTCGAACTTCGACTTTACCCCGTCGACCGGCTCGCCGATCGCCACGGGCGGATTGTCGACCTTCACGGGTTCCATGCTGACCAAGGCCGGCACCTTCGTGACGGCAACCACCTATCGCGGCGCCGTTGACCCGGCTGGTGCGAAGTGGTGGGCGGGCTGGACGAACTACGCGCGTAACTAACTGCTCCGGTTCGTGAAGGGCCGGCGCTCCATCGGAGCGCCGGCCCTTTGCGTTTCTCCTCATTCCCGTACTACACTTTCGTTATGATGAAACTTCGTGAGATCTGCCTCCTGGCCGTGGTGCTGATGCCCGTCGTCGGCTGCAAGGCGTACAGCGAGCGTCGTGCCCTGGCGGTCGCCGCGGATTCAGCCCGCACCGATTCCATTGCTCGGGCGCAACAGGATTCGATCAATCGGGCACGCCCCGACTACGTGGTGGACTCCATCTTCACGCCAGAAGAGGGGCTCAAGCGCTTCCGGAAGACGGTCCCCGGCGACAGCGCAACGCGTCTTGTCGGTGGCAGCGCCACCCGCGAGGCACTCGTGCGTCGCTTCGTCACCGCGCTCGCAAAATCTGACACGAACGAGCTGCGGGCGATGGTCGTGCACGGTCGCGAATTCGCCGACCTCTACTACATGGACTCCCCCTACTCCCACCCGCCGTATCAGCAGCAGGCGGGAATGGCCTGGACCCTGATCCAGAATCCGAGCATCGGTGGACTCACGCGACTCCTCCAGAAGTTCGGCGGGACGTCGATCCGCTACGTGAGCCACAAGTGCGACCCGAAAGTCGAGCACGAAGGGAAGACGACTCGCTATGCCGGTTGCCTCATCGTTCTGGTCGAACCCGACGGCAAGGAATACACCCGCCGCTACTTCGGCTCCGTCATTGAGATTGGTGGGCAGTTCAAGTTTCTCAGCTACAGCAACCAGCTGTAATCGATGCGCCGCCCCTTCAGCGAGCGCGTCGTGACACCCGTACGCGCCGTGCGCGTCCTGCTCGTCCTCGGCCTCGCCGCCTGCGGGAGTCCTGATCGATCCGGGAGCGCCGAGCCGCGTCAGGCGCTGACGGGGGCTGGCGCAACCTTTCCCTATCCGCTCTACTCGCGCTGGACGTCGAGTTACCTGCAGCAGGCCGATGTCCGGATCAACTATTTGTCAGTCGGTTCCGCCGAAGGCATTCGGCTGCTCACGGCCGGGACGATCGACTTCGCTGGGAGCGACCTCCCCCTCAGCACTGGGGCGCTCGACTCGCTCGGCTGCGGCGGCGCTATTCAGGTACCCACGGTCGCGGGGGCGGTCGCAATCGCCTATCACATCCCAGGCGTCGACACGCTGATCACCTTGGATCGCGAATCACTCGCTGGAATTTTTTCCGGGCGGATTATCCGGTGGAATGCTCCAGAGATCACGCGACAGAATCCGACCTTCACATTTCCCCCACTGCGCATTCGCGTCGTCCACCGCAGTAGCGGCAGCGGCACCTCCGCGGCCTTCGCCGCCTACCTGCGCGGCACTCGGTCATGGCATCCAAAATCGGACGACGAGCTCTGGCCGGTCGGCATCGCTGAAGAAGGAAACGAGGGCGTCGCCGCCCGCGTGCGGCAGACGCAGGGCGCAATCGGCTACGTGGAAATCGCGTACGCGCGGCAGAATCTGCTCCGCACCGCGCGCATCGCAGATGCCGGTGGACAGCCGGTCGCGCCGTCCGTCGCGGGGGTGCGCAAGGCACTGGAATCTGTAGCGGCATCGCACCTCGAGCAGGCCGACGCTGTCGTTAACTCACCAGTTGTCGGCGCCTATCCGATTGTCGCGGTCTCGTGGTTCGTGGTGCCCAAGCGGATTCCAGAGCCTGCACGTCGCGACCGCGTCGTGGCTTTTCTGCACTGGGCACTCACCGACGGGACGGGCGACGCGGGGGCCTTAGAGTACGTGCCGCTCCCGCGCGAGACTATCACCCACTACGATTCACTGGTCGGCACGATTACGTCTGGCCCTTGCCCCAAAGCTCCTTCCCCGTGATATGAGCACGTTGCCTCCCCTCCGCCTCGCCGCTGCCGAAGGCCCGTATCGCCCGCAAGGCGAGGAGGGGGAACAGCGAATCGCTGCGATCGACATTGGATCGAACTCGATCCGACAGATTGTCGCCGACGTGGGAAAGAACGGATCGATTCGCATCGTCGACGAAATGAAGGCGGCACCGCGACTGGGCGCGGGCCTCTCCGAGACCGGTGCCCTGAGCGAAGGGCCGATGAATCTCGCCATCGAGTCGCTGCAGCGCATGGCCACGCTCGCCCGCCAGTTGGGCGCAAAACGCGTTGAGGCCGTGGCCACGAGTGCGGTGCGCGACGCCTCGAACGGCGCGCTCTTTCTCACCCGCGTCCGCCAGCAAACGGGGCTCAAGATCCGCCTGCTCGACGGCGCAGAAGAAGCGAAGCTGGCATATCGCTCGGCGCTGGCCCATTTCGAGCTCGGCCACGGGCGCAGCGTCGTGATGGACATTGGCGGCGGCTCGCTTGAACTGGCCCTCGCGGCGGAAGGGCTTGTTGAGCACCTGGTTTCCCTGCCGTTCGGCGCCCTCCGGTTGACCGAACGGTTTCTGTCGAAGGGAAGTTCACACAAGGGCATCAAGAAGCTTCGCAAGCACATCCGCGACGACATCCGCGCCGCGCTCCCGGTCCGCGACTGGCGAGGTGCCGAGGTGATCGGCTCTGGCGGAACGTTCACGAATCTCGCCGGCATCTTTCTCGCGCGGCACGGGATGCGCGCGGCGCGCTCCGTCCACGGCACCCGGATTCCGCGCGCCGAGGTGGAGCACATTCTGGATATGCTCGCCGAGATGTCGGTCGAGGAGCGACTGGCTGTCCCAGGGCTGAACGCCGGCCGCGCCGACATTATTGTCGCCGGCCTTGCGGTTGCCGCCGAAGTACTGGCCCGTGTCGAGCCCCGCGAGATCGGCGCGAGCGCCTACGGCATTCGCGAAGGCTTGCTCCTCGACGTCGCGCGGATCAAGCCCAGCATCGCCGACCCCGGAGAAGCACGCGCGCGGTCGGTGCGGGAGTTTGCCGAACGGTGCCATTACGAGGAACCGCACTCTCGGCAGGTGCAGAAGATCGCGCTCCAGCTTTTCGATTCCGTCGGGATGCGACTCGGCTGCGAAGCAGCGGATCGGCAGATTTTATCAGATGCGGCGCTGTTGCATGACGTGGGCTACCACATCAACTATCAGAAGCACAATAAGCACTCGTACCACCTGATTCTGCATGCCGAGTTGCTCGGTATGTCGCCGACGGAGAAGGTGGTGGTCGCCCATGTGGCGCGCTACCACCGCGGTTCACCGCCCGACCGGGACAAGCATCAGGAGTATGCGGCGCTCCAGAAGGGGACGCGCGCGCGGATCAAGCGATTGTCGGCACTGCTCCGTGTGGCCGATGGGCTCGACCGCGGTCACGTGGGTGCGGTGGATCGTATCAAGGTGCGCTGGATGGAACGGGCGCTGCGTATTACGCCGGTGGCCACCCCCCGCGCCAAGACGCTCCGACTCGAGCTCTGGGGTGCTGCGCGGAAAAGTGCGCTCCTCGCGGAGCTGATCGGGGTGCCCGTGGAGATTGTCGGGCCGGACGGACACGTTGTGCAGGACGCGACGATGGCAGAGACCGTCGAGTAGCTCCGTCACACCGCCGGTGCAGGCCGAGTGGCGACCCGCAGTTTTTATCAGCCGAAGTGCGCCCCGCTGGCATCGACCGCCCCTGAGACGCGGTGCGTGCGGGTGTCCGTTCCTTGGCCCCATGACTCAAGCATCAGGCGGGACTGGGTCGAGATTGCTGGGTCGCCGTTCACGTGACGCTTCGCGTATCCACCAGCGGCGCTCAGCTCCCAGGCCTGCTGGTTGTCCGACAGATAGGTCTCAAGGAGCGACCGGAGGCGTAGATGCAAGGACGGGTCCTCGATCGGCGTCGCGGCTTCCACGCGCCGGTCAAAGTTGCGTGGCATCCAGTCAGCGGAGCTGATCCAATACTCGTGGCTCCCGTCGTTCTCAAAAAACCAGAGACGCGAGTGTTCGAGGAAACGTCCCACGATGCTGATCACGCGGATGCGCTCGCTCACGCCCGGGATTCCGGGCCGGAGGCAGCAGATGCCGCGAATGATTAAGTCAATCTCGACGCCGGCCTTCGACGCCTCGTAGAGGGCGCGGATTGTTTCTTTGTCAACCAGCGCATTCATCTTGGCAATGATACGTGCCGGACGTCCCGTCCGCGCATGCGCGGCCTCGCGGTTGATCTTGGCGATGACGGTGTCGCGCAATCCGCCCGGCGCCACGGCAAGCTTGCGATAGATCAACTGCCGCGAGAACCCCGTGAGCGCGTTGAAGAGATCGCTGACATCGGCCCCGATCGCCTCGCTGCAGGTAATCAGACCGATGTCCGTGTACGTGCGCGCGGTGCGCCCATTGTAGTTGCCCGTGCCGAGGTGGACATAGCGGCGGATTCCGTCGGCTTCCCGTCGCACGACAAGCGCCGTTTTTGCGTGGATTTTCAGCCCCGGGAGTCCGTAGGCCACGTGTACGCCGTACGATTCCAGGGTGCGGGCCCACGTGATGTTGTTCGTCTCCTCGAAGCGCGCCTGCAGCTCCACCAGCACCGCCACCTGAATACCGCGCTGTGCGGCATCAACGAGCGCCCGAACAATCGCACCGTCACCCGATGTGCGATACAATGTCATCTTAATCGCGAGCGTTCGGTCGTCCTTCGACGCCGCGGCGATGAACTGTTCGACCGATCCAGCAAAGGAATCGAACGGATGGTGCACGAGCAAATCTTGCGTGCGCACAACGTCAAAGATTGAGCGGTCGGCGTCGCGCAACTCGGCGGGCACCGCGGGCGCAAAGGGAACATCGCGCAACTCGGGAATGTCGAGTCCGGCGAGCACCATCAGCTCGCTCAGGTCGAGCAACACTCCCCCCACCTGAACCTCGCGATCGCTGAGCGGTTCGAACTCGGCGTCCTCGGTCTCGCGGAGTTCGTCGAGGAGGACTGTGCGCAACGCCTCCGGCATCCCCTCCTGAACCTCGAGCCGCACGACTTCGCCGAAGCGACGCTGAAACACCTGCTCCTCGATCGTCGCGAGCAGGTCCTCTGGTTCCTCGGTGTTCGCGATTTCGAGGTCGCTGTAGCGGGTGATTCGGAAGGCGTGAGTCCCGACAATCTGCATTCCGGGAAAGAGCCGCCCGAGATGTGCACTAATCACCGCTTCGAGCGGGAGGTATTGGTGCACGCGCCCTGGCACCGCGACCCAGCGTGAGAGCGACTTGGGGACTTTCAATCGTGCGAGGCGCCGCTCAGCCCCAACCTCGGGGTGGCGCAGCTCGACCGCGAGTGAGAGGGAGAGGTTCGAGATGTACGGAAACGGATGCCCCGGATCCACCGCGAGGGGGGTCAGGACGGGAAAGACCTGCTTTTCGAAAAAGGTGTCGACGGCGGCCCGTTCCACATCGGTGAGGTCCGACATGGCGATAATCTGGACACCGTGCTGTGCGAGTGCGGGGAGCAACAGTTGATACAAGCAATGCTGCACCGACTCGGTCATCTCGCGCACACGGCGATTGATGTGATCGAGCTGTTGCCGCGCGCTCAACCCATCACTGCTGACGTGGGGAACGCGCGCCGACATCTGTCGACGGAGCCCCGCCACGCGCACCATGTAGAACTCGTCGAGATTGCTGTGGAAAATGGCGAGAAACTTCAGCCGCTCCAGCAGCGGATTCCGTTCGTCGTACGCTTCCGCGAGCACCCGGGCATTGAACTCAAGCCAGGACAGTTCGCGGTTGATGAACAACCCGGCATCCGTATGCGTCTGCGTCTGCGTCACGACTTAGATCTTGATGGCCGTGGAGAGCAGGAGGTAGCTGATTGCCGCCATGGCGCCCGCGGCGGGAATGGTCACCACCCAGGCCCACACGATCTTGCTCGCGAGCCCCCAGCGTACCGCCGAGAGGCGGTTGGTTGCGCCCACGCCGACGATGGCACCGGTGATGGTATGCGTCGTGCTCACGGGAATGCCAAACTTGGTCGCCGCGAGAATCACGAGCGCGCCACCACCCTCAGCGGCGAACCCGCCCACGGGGCGCAAGCGCGTGATGCGCGAGCCCATGGTATGCACAATCCGCCAGCCGCCAAAGAGCGTACCGAGCGAAATTGCGGAATAGGCCGCGATCTCCACCCACCACGGAATGTGCGAGTTGTTGGCGAGATAGAAGTGGCGCCAGAAGCCCGTCTCGTTGACGAAATACCCTTGGGTCGCCACGAGCAGTCCGACGATGATACCCATCGTCTTTTGGGCATCGTTCTGACCGTGCGCAAACGACAGCAGGGCCGAACTCGCGAGTTGTCCCGGGCGAAATACTTTGTCAACGCGACGCGGCGATGCCTTCTGGAACAGGTTGAGCACCAGCGCCATCAGCAGGAAGCCCGCCAGCATGCCCAGCGTCGGAGAGATGACGATGAACGACAATGTCTGGATCCACTTGGTGCCCCACGTGAGCGCTGCGAAGCCACCCTTCGCAATCGCTGCACCGGCGAACCCGCCGATGAGTGCGTGGCTCGAACTCGACGGGATGCCGTAGAACCAGGTCAACAGATTCCAGATAATCGCGCCGATGAGGGCAGCACAGATGACATTCGCGTCGACAATATGCTGATCGACAAAGCCGCCACTGACTGCCTTGGCGACCGCGGTGTTGCCGACGAACGCCGCCACGAAGTTGAAGGTCGCAGCCCAGCAGACGGCCGCGAACGGACTCAGCACGCGAGTCCCGACGATCGTGGCAATGGAATTTGCCGAGTCGTGAAACCCATTGATAAAGTCGAACCCGATCGCGATGACAACGATGATGAAGACGTACGTAAGCACAGGTTCAGCTATTCTTGAGTGAGACGCTCTCAAGCACGTTCAGCACATCTTCCGCTTCGTCGATTGCGTTCTCGATATTGTCGTAGAGCTCCTTCCACTTGATGACGTCGAGCGCGTCGGGCGTCCCTTCGAACAGGGCGCCAACGGCCGCCGAATAGATGGCGTCTGCCTCTTGTTCGAGGCGCTTCATCTCACGACCAATCACCTGGACCTGGCGCGCATCCTTGAGCGAGGTCACGGCCAGAGCGATCTGCTCCGTCGCGGCAACAAGCACGCGCGTGAGCTCCTTCGCCGGCTCCTTGCGGTCCGTGATGTGGAACATCTTGGCACGACGCGCGGCGCCGTCCATGAGGTCCACCACGTTGTCCAGCCGCGTGGCGAGCAGGTGGATGTCCTCGCGATCGAGCGGCGTAACAAAACTCCGGTCGATGCGATTCATGATTTCGTGCGTGATGTCGTCGGCCTGGTGCTCGATTTCCTTGATCTGCACGACGTAACGATCGAGCTGCCCTGGATCCGTGAACAGTTGATTCAGGAGTGTGGCCGACCGCGTCATGAGGACCGCGAGGCCATCGAACAGTTCGAAAAAGCCTTCGTCTTTCGGAATAAGCCGCACGGGGGGAAGCTCCGGGGCAGAACTGACAGAGGGGAAATGCTCAGAGATATGTATCAAATCTAGATAGCTGCGCGAACGCCAGCAAACGCCCGTGGTATCCTCAGCGCCGTTGTGGCGCGACTGTTACGAAAGCCCCAAGACGGTCGATCCTCCTATTTCGCAAAAAGGCATCACAGCAGCAAAATTCCATTGGACTCTCGCTCCTCGATGTTTTTACGTCGTAAGAAGCTCTGGTATGCCATTTTGGCGCACGCCTACTGCTACTAACTCCCATTTTTGGTGTCAAAATGACCCATTTGCATGGTCCCATCCTTGCTACGTGCATGGGGAGTAGCATCACCACATCACCAACTAATCTCCTAAGGACCGAAAGAACATGGCTGACAAAGTCATTGGCATCGACCTCGGCACCACCAACTCCGTCGTCGCCGTGATGGAAGGTGGCGACCCGGTGGTCATCCCCAACGCCGAGGGCGGTCGCACCACCCCGTCCGTCGTTGGCTTCAGCAAGGACGGCGAACGCCTGGTCGGACAAATCGCCAAGCGTCAGGCCGTCACCAACCCGCAGAATACGGTCTTCTCGATCAAGCGCTTCATGGGCCGCAAGATGCCGGAAGTTGCGAGCGAGATTGCCCGCGTGCCCTACGCAGTCAAGAGCGGCACCAACGATCTGGCCTCGGTCGAAGTCCAGGGGAAGCGCTACACGCCCCCCGAGGTCTCGGCGATGATCCTCCAGAAGATGAAACAGACCGCCGAGGACTACCTCGGTCACTCGGTCACCAAGGCCGTCGTCACGGTGCCGGCGTACTTCAACGACTCGCAGCGTCAGGCCACCAAGGACGCCGGCAAGATTGCGGGACTCGACGTGCTCCGTATCGTCAACGAGCCCACCGCGGCCGCGCTCGCCTATGGCCTCGACAAGAAGGGGAAGAAAGACGAGAAGGTTGCCGTGTTCGATTTGGGCGGCGGCACCTACGACATCTCGGTCCTCGAACTCTACGAAGTCGACGGCACCAAGCAGTTCGAAGTGAAGTCCACCAACGGTGACACCCACCTCGGCGGCGACGACTTCGACCAGAAGGTCATCGACTGGCTCGTGGTCGAGTTCAAGAAGGATCAGACGATCGACCTCTCCAAGGATCCGATGGCGCTCCAGCGCCTGAAGGAAGCCGCCGAGAAGGCCAAGATCGAGCTGTCCGGCACGATGAGCACGGATATCAACCTCCCGTTCATCACCGCCGACGCCTCGGGCCCCAAGCATCTCAACTACCAGCTCACCCGCGCCAAGTTCGAGCAGCTCGTGGACGACCTCGTCCAGCGCACCCTTGAGCCCATGAAGAAGGCGCTCGCCGATGCCAAGATGCAGCCGTCGGAAGTCGACGAGATTCTGCTCGTCGGCGGCTCGACGCGTATTCCGAAGGTGCAGGAAGTGGTGAAGGCCTTCTTCGGCAAGGAGCCGAACAAGGGCGTGAACCCGGACGAAGTCGTGGCGGTTGGCGCCGCCATTCAGGGCGCCGTGCTCACCGGCGAGCAGAAGGATGTGCTCCTGCTCGACGTCAGCCCGCTCTCCCTCGGGATCGAGACGCTGGGCGGCGTGACCACGGTGCTTATCCCGCGCAACACGACCATCCCGACCAAGAAGTCGGAGGTGTTCAGCACCGCCGACGACAACCAGACCACGGTCGAGATCCACGTGCTGCAGGGCGAGCGCGAGCTCGCGGTCTACAACAAGACCATCGGCAAGTTCCAGCTGACGGGGATCCCACCCGCTCCGCGCGGCATGCCGCAGGTCGAAGTGACCTTCGACATTGACGCCAACGGCATCCTGCATGTGGCCGCCAAGGACAAGGCCTCGGGCAAGGAACAGAAGATCCGCGTCGAAGCCTCGAGTGGCTTGAGCAGCGCGGAGATCGACAAGATGGTCAAGGACGCCGAGCTCAACGCCGCCGACGACAAGAAGAAGCGCGAGGAAATCGACACGCGGAACCGTCTCGACACCTTGGCGTATCAGGTAGAAAAGGAGTCAAAGGACTGGGCCGACAAGGTGCCGGCCGAGCTCAAGACGCGCCTCGATGCCGCGGTGGCACGTGCCCGTTCGGCGCACAAGGGTGACGACATGAACGAGATCACGGGTGCCTTAGAAGAGCTGAACGCGGCCTTCCAGGCGGCTGGTACGGCGGTCTACGCCGCGCAGGCTGCCGAGGCGCCCGCAGATGGTGCCGCCGCGGGCGAGGGTGCCCCGGCCGGCGAGAAGAAGGACGAGGTCGCCGAAGCCGATTACGAGATCGTCGACGACGACAAGAACAAGAAGTAGTTATTGTTGAACTAGGTAGGCGGGGGCGGCGCGGAAACTTTCCGCGGCGCCTCCGGGTCTAAACGAGAGCACCATTCTCGCACACCGGACAACACGCCATGAGCCTCAACCTCTCCAAGCCAAAGATTGCCATCATTGCCAGCGCCGCCTTTGTAGGCGGCGTGATGTTCGCCTCGTCCATGGATTGGACGAAAATCGTCGGTGCCCAGATTCGCGGAACCTCGGGCAAGCCGCTCGCCAAGGTGTCGAGTTCGCTGATGGACCAGCAGAACTCCTTCGTCGCGATCGCCGAACATGTGACGCCTGCCGTGGTCTCGATTGACGCGCAGACGGACGCGCGCAAAGCGACCCGCTCGCCACAGATGCGGAATCTTCCTCCGGGCTTTGAGCAGTTTTTTGACGACCCGCGTCAGCAGGAGCGTGGATCGGAAGCCACGGGGACAGGCTTTATTGTCTCGAGCGACGGCTATGTGCTCACAAACAACCACGTGGTCGAAGGCGCTGACCGTGTGACCGTCGGCCTCTCGGACCGCCGCAGCTTCAAAGCCAAGGTCATTGGCACGGATCCGCAAACAGACGTGGCGGTGCTCAAGATCGAAGGCAAGGACCTCCCCACCATCGCACTCGGCGACGACTCCAAGGTCCGCGTGGGTGAGTGGGCGGTTGCCATCGGCAACCCGCTCGGCCTCGACTTCACCGTCACCGCGGGCATTATCAGCGCGAAGGGGCGTTCTAACGAGCTCCGCGGGCTAAACAACAACGTGTACGCCATTCAGGACTTCCTGCAGACGGACGCCGCGATCAACCCAGGGAACTCGGGTGGTCCGCTCGTGAATCTTCGCGGCGAAGTGGTTGGCATCAATAGCGCTATCGCCAGCCAGACCGGTACGTACTCGGGCTATGGGTTCGCGATTCCGATCAACCTCGCAAAGACGGTGATGGACGACATCATCGCGCACGGCCGTGTACGCCGCGCGATCATGGGTGTTCGCATTCAGGAGATCACGGCGGAAGACGCACAGGTGAACGGCCTCAAGGAGATTGCCGGTGTGAAGATCGGCGACTTCCAGGGGGTTGAGAACAGTCCGGCCGAGAAGGCGGGGCTGCAGCCGGGCGACGTGATTGTGAAGGCGGACGGCAAGCCGGTGGACCGTGTGAGCACGTTGCAGCGGATTGTGCGCACGCACCAGCCGGGCGAGACGGTTGAGCTCGAAGGAGTGCGCTACGGCAAGAAGCAGATGTTCAAGATCAAGCTGATGGAAGCCGAGGGCGAGAAGGCCACGGTCGCGTCGGCGGTGAAGGAAAAGGACGCGCCGAGCACTGGCTCGGCGTCAACGACTGTGGTGAAGAAGCTTGGGATCACGGTGACCGCTCCGCCGGTCGAGCTCCTCAGGGCCGCGAAGTCCGAAGTGTTTGGCGCCTTTGTGAAGGAGGTCGAGCGTGGCGGTGCGGCTGCGGCAACGCGCGCGATTGGCGTTGGCGATGTGATTACCGAGGTCGTGTTCCCGCAGAAGACGGTGATCAAGACGATCGCTGACTTGCAGAAGGTGATCAGCGGGCTGAAGGAGGGGGATTATATCGGCGTCAAGATTGCGCGCTACAATTCTGATGGCACGGTGGGTCAGACGGGCATCGTGAACCTCCGCGTCGGCGGAAACTGAACACAAACTGGACTACCGTAACCATCTAAAATCCGTCCGGTTGATGTAGTTTTGGATATTGCATGCGAGAGTGGCGAAACTGGCAGACGCGCAGGACTTAGGATCCTGTGCCCTCATACGGCGTGTGGGTTCGAGTCCCACCTTTCGCATTGAGAACTTTTTTCCACCCGTAGGCGTTCAGGCGCACATGCGAGTCATCGTCATCGGAAGCGGATTCGGCGGATTAGCGGCGGCGATTCGGCTGCGCGCGCAGGGGCACGAGGTTACGGTGCTCGAGCAGCGCGACAAGCCGGGTGGGCGCGCATACGTGTGGGAGCAGGATGGGTTCACGTTTGACGCGGGCCCGACGATTATCACTGCGCCGTGGCTCATCGACGACCTCTTTGCGCTCGGCGGGAAAAAGACCGCTGATTATGTGCAGCTGGTTCCGATTGATCCGTTCTATAACGTGCGCTTTGAAGATGGGTCGGTCTTTCACTACAACGGCACCCGCGCTGACGTGCTGGCGCAGGTGCGCAAGTTTAATCCGGACGACGTGGCGGGCTACCAGAAGTTCTTGGCGAAGACCGCGGACATCTTCAAGACCGGGTTCGGCCTGATCGACAAGCCGTTTAGCACGCTGCGTTCGATGTTCCGCGTGCTGCCCGATCTGATTCGACTGCGCTCGGACAAGTCCGTCGCGAAGTTTGCGTTTGAGCACGTGAAGGATGACCGCCTGCGTCAGGTCTTTTCTTTCCATCCGTTGCTCGTGGGTGGGAACCCGTTCCAGACGACATCGATCTACGCGCTGATCCACCACCTTGAGCAGAAGTGGGGGGTGTGGTTTGCGATGGGTGGCACCGGCGCACTTGTGCGCGCTTTTGTGCGTTTTTTCGAGGATCTCGGGGGAACGCTCCTCCTGAACAGCGCGGTCGAAGAGATTCTTGTGGACGATCGCACGAGGAAGGCCACTGGCGTGCGACTCGCGGACGGCACGGTGATGAACGCCGACGCGGTGGTGAGCAATGGTGATGTCGCCAACACGTACATGAAGCTGATTCCGTCGCGCCACCGGAAGAAGAACACTGACCGGAAGATGCAGGGCATGGCGTATTCGATGTCGCTGTTCGTGATCTACTTCGGCACGGACAAGAAGTACGACGACATCGCGCACCATGAGATTATCATGGGCCCCCGGTATCGTGAGTTGCTTGAGGACATCTTCACCAAGAAGACCCTCTCTGACGATTTCTCGCTGTATCTGCACCGCCCCACGGCTACCGATCCGAGCCTTGCGCCTGAGGGCTGCGATTCGTGGTATGTGCTCTCGCCGGTGCCGAACCTTGCCGGTGATGTCGACTGGGAGGCGAAAGCACAGGAGTACCGCGATCGGATTGTCGCGTATCTCGAGGAGCGGTATATGCCGGAGCTCTCGAAGCACATCGTGAGTGAACGGCGCGTGGACCCGCGCTATTTCCGGGATGTGATGTCGAGCCATCTCGGGAGTGCGTTCTCGGTGGAGCCCACCCTCATGCAGTCCGCATGGATGCGCCCGCACAACGTGAGTGAGGACATCCCGAACTTGTATTTCGCTGGCGCGGGCACGCACCCCGGGGCAGGCTTGCCGGGGGTTATCAGTTCCGGGAAGATTGTCGCGGACCTGATTGGAGGCGCGGCGTAATGTCCCTAACACTGAATGACGCCCGCCACTGCGAGGCGATCACCCGACACCACGCGCGGACCTTCGCCGTGGCCAGTCGGTTCTTGCCACCAAACAAGCGGCGCGGCGCCTTTGCGGTGTACGCGTTCTGCCGGACAGCCGACGACATCGTAGACCGTGGCGCGACCGGTGACCGCGAGACGCTGCGGCGAGAACTTGCTGGGTACATGTCCGGGCTACACGAAGCCATTGAGGGTCGCCCCGAGGGGCCGGTGTACCGGGAGCTCTGGTGGACTATCAAGGAGTTTGGGGTTCCGGCGTCTGCGCTCCTGGAACTGATGGGGGGCGTGGCGGTGGATCTGGCGCCTGCGCATTACGCGACGTGGGCGGAGCTCACGTCGTACTGCGAGGGCGTGGCAAGCTCCGTTGGCGAGATGTGCACCTACGTGTTCGGCGTGAGCGGCGACGAGGCAGACCGCCAGCGTGCGCTACGGTTTGCTCGCACCCTCGGCGTGGCGCTTCAGCATACGAACATCCTGCGCGACGTGGGTGAGGATGCGGCGCGTGGTCGCTGTTATTTGCCGGCTGCTTCGCTCGCGGCTTTCGGTATCAGCACGGAGGAAGTGCTCCACAACCGATTGCTCGGACAGCAGGATCGTTGGAAAGCCTTCATGGCACACGAGATTGCCCGTGCCCGTGCCCTCTACGTTGCTGCGGCGCCAGGACTCGCGCTCCTTGAGCCCGATGCCCAGCGTTGCGCGCGCGCCTGTGCGGACGGTTACGCAGAAATTCTCAGCGCGATTGAATCGATTGACTACGATTCATTCAGCACGCGCGCGCGGGTGGGGACGTGGGCGCGTGGGCGACTCATCTGGAGTATTTGGCGCAACGGAACGGTGAGTCCGGATGAAGCGATCCCGACCGAACCGGTCATTCAGTGGGCCGGACAGACTTTATCGAGACCCGAGGAAATGGCATCGTGAACCGGTTGGCATCGCTTTCTAAGATGGACCGCACCGCGTGGATCATGCTGCTGGTGCATGTCATGGCGACGATCTTCGCGTCGATGGCCTTCGCGACCATCCTCTCCGGCCCTCCCCCGGCGTGGCTGCAACAGGAGCCGAACCGGAGCATCTACGAAATTTCATGGAAGGTGAGCGGTCCGTTGGTGGTGTGCCTTGGCTTCCTGGCGGCGCTGCTGCACGCGGCCGGCCGGTTTGGCCACGCACGCGCGACCAAGATGTTCGTGGCCGCGTCGCTCGTCTCCCTCTCGTCGGAGCTGCTCGGTACGAGCACCGGATACCCCTTTGGTGGCTACTCATACACCAATCTGCTCGGCTATCGGATTGCGGAACTTGTGCCCTTTCCGATTCCGCTGTCGTGGACGTTTATGCTGTACTGCTCCTTGGCGATGGTCGGGCGGCTGGCGAAGGCGGACGACTCGAATCTCGGCCGGTGGCGCTGGGCACTGATCGGCGGAGTGATTCTGTCGGCCTGGGATGTCACCATGGATCCGGCAATGGTGGTCACCACACACTGGTATTGGCATGCGCCTGGCTTCTTCTACGGCATGCCCCTGACGAACTGGATTGGCTGGATCGGTACCGGAACGGTGGTTGCGCGCGTGATGCTGCATTTCGTGTCGCCGTCGGAAGTAGCGCGCCAGTTGTCGAGAAGCCCGTTCCCGTTAGTGCTGTATGCCGTGAACGGAGTGCTGTCGACCACGATCTGCGTAACTCATGGATTCACATGGGCTTGGGCTGGCGGGATCGTCGCGATGGGGATCCCGTTGGCACTGTCGATGCGGCCCGTGGCCCAGAATCCTGCGACGGGCGCAGGGGACGCTGCCGGCTCTGGGGCTGGTGCGCGTTAGCCCCCTACTGGAGCTGTCCCGGGGTTAGATTTACGTCATAGATGTACGGCTCAACTACCCCGTCGCGGGACTCCCAGCGACGGGGTTCTTACCCATTTAGACGTCATGGATATCCAAGTCACTTCCCGGAAGTCTGAAGGCGCCGAGCGGCGCCTCGGCATCTCGGTGTCAGCCACGCGCGTTGCCGCGGAGAAGGAAAAGGCGGTCAAGCGCGTTGCCAAGCAGGTGCGCATTGCCGGTTTCCGCCCCGGGAAGGCGCCGGTAGCGGTCGTCAAGAAGCGTTTCAACAATGAGATTGAGCAAGAGGCGCTCGACGGCCTGATGCGCGAGGCCTACGCGCTCGCCATTGAGACCGAGAAGCTCGAGCCGATCACGCAGCCGCACGCGCACGACGTGAAGTTCGCCGAGGGCGAAGCGTTGACGTTTGAGCTGCACTGCGAAGTGAAGCCTGTGATTGACCTCGCTGTTGTGGAGGGATTCACGGTGACCCGCACGAATCCGGCAGTGACCGACGAAACGGTGAACGAGCAGATCGAGCACCTGCGTGATCAGCGCGCGGCGTGGTCGCCCGTCGAGGACAAGGCCAAGGAAGGCGATATGACCTCGGTGATGCTCGCCGTCGCCGACGACAGCGGCACGATTCCCGAAGGCAAGGAATACCGGATCGTGCTCGGCTCCGGCCAGGCCATTCCGGCGATCGAAGAAGTCATCATGGAGCTGGCGCAGGGCGCGACGGTGGAGCGTGCGGTGAAGTGGCCGGACGACTTCCCTGACGAGGCGCAGCGTGGCAAGACCAAGACGGTACGCGTGGAGCTCAAGGACGTGAAGCGCAAGTCACTTCCGGCGCTTGATGACGCGCTTGCGCGCGAGCTTGGCGATTTCGACTCCGTGGATGCGCTGTTGGCGGCCGTGCGCGAGGACATTTCGTCGAACGCTACGCGCGAGTCCGACGCCGCCGTGCGTACCGCACTCGTGGAAAAGGTGATCGAAGCCAACCCCTTTGACGTGCCGCCGAGCTGGGTGCGTCAGTTGATGGGCGCCTACGCCGAAGCGTATCAGATTCCGGCGTCGGAAGCCGACAAGTTCGGCGCGGAGTTCCGCACGATGGCCGAGCGTCAGGTGCGCCGCGATCTCGTGATTGAGACGATTGCGACCAAGGAAAAGCTGACTGCGACCGAGTCGGATGTCGATGAAAAGGTTGCGGAGATGGCGACCGCGCGGGGCGCGGATGTGGGCCAGGTGTACGCCGCGCTGCAGAAGGCTGGTCGTCTCCGCGAGATCGAACGCGGGATTACGGAAGACCGGGTGTTCGGCTGGCTCTTGTCCAGAAACACGGTTGAGCAGGCGTAGGCACGGGGCACCGGTAGCAGAGTTCACGTACGTTCGGCGCGCTCCTCGGGGAGCGTGCCGGGATCAAGTCACCGACTTCAAGAGACGACGACGATATGCCGATCATTCCGAATCCGTACGTGATTGAGCGCTCCAGCCGCGGCGAGCGCAGCTACGATGTGTACTCGCGCCTGCTCATGGACCGCATCATTTTCTTGGGCACGTCGATCAACGACGACGTGGCCAACATGATCATCGCGCAACTTTTGTTCCTCGAAGCCGATAATCCTGGTAAGGACATTCATCTCTACATCAACTCGCCGGGTGGCGTGGTATCGGCTGGCATGGCGATCTACGACACGATGCAGTTCCTGAAGTCGCCGGTGAACACGATTTGCATGGGTATGGCGGCCTCGATGGGGTCGTTCCTGCTCAGCGCGGGCTCGACCGGCAAGCGGTCGGCGCTCCCGCATTCGCGGATCATGATCCACCAGCCGTCGGGTGGCGCGCAGGGCACGGCTGCGGACATCGAAATCCAGGCCAAGGAGATTCTCTATCTCCGCGCCACGATGAACGGGCTGTACGCCAAGCACACAGGACGTCCGCTCTCGCAGATCGAGCATGACATGGAGCGTGATTTCTTTATGTCCTCCGAGGAAGCCAAGACGTACGGCATCATCGACCATGTGATCACGAAGAAGGAAGAAGTGGCGGCGGCAGCAACGCTCACGGCCACGAAATAACGGTTTCGAATGACAGTTTTGTGAGCTTCTTCACAAAACCTGTGACTGGATTGGCCCCTAGCCAGGGTGATGTTACGTGTCTGACCTGGGGGAGTCTCTAGGTACGGTCTGTGTTGAGACCCCCCGTTTCGAAGGTTCACTGCTCGCCGAGGCTCGACCGCGACTCATGACGACGATGTCCCACGATCGGCACCTCAGGTGCTCGTTCTGCGGAAAGTCCAAGGACACTGTGAGGAAGTTCATCTCCGGGCCCTCGGTCTACATCTGCAATGAGTGTATTGCGTTGTGCAACGAGATCCTCGCCGAGGACGAGGATCGCGAGGTGGCAGAGGCTGTCACATCGGTTCCGGCTCCGCAGGAGATCAAGGACGTCCTCGATCAGTATGTAATCGGCCAGGAAGGAGCCAAGAAGGCGCTCGCGGTGGCGGTGTACAACCACTACAAGCGCATCAACTCGGCGGCGGCACGTCGTGAAGACGACGTAGAGCTCGACAAGTCGAACATTTTGCTCCTCGGACCCACCGGTGTCGGCAAGACGCTATTGGCGCAGACGCTGGCGCGCATTTTGGATGTGCCCTTCACGATTGCCGATGCGACCACGCTGACCGAAGCGGGGTACGTAGGCGAAGACGTGGAGAACATCTTGGTTCGCTTGCTGCAGGCCGGCGATTTCAATGTGGCTGAGTGTGAGCGCGGCATCGTCTATATCGACGAAATCGACAAGATCGCGCGCAAGAGCGAGAACCCGAGCATTACCCGCGATGTCAGCGGCGAGGGCGTGCAGCAGGCGCTGCTGAAGATTCTCGAGGGGACCGTGGCGAGCGTGCCGCCGCAGGGTGGGCGCAAGCATCCGCAGCAGGAATACATCCAGATCAACACGAAGGACATTCTATTCATCTGCGGTGGCGCTTTTGACGGCCTCGAGAAGATCATTGAGGCACGGAAGGGGCGCCGGCAGATTGGATTCGGCAAGGTATCAGATTCCGCCACGAACGAAGCGGTTGGCGTGAACATCTTTGATGATGTTGAGCCGAACGACCTGCTGCGCTACGGAATCATTCCTGAGCTCGTGGGGCGACTCCCCGTTACGGTGCCGCTGCAGGCGCTGGACGAGGAGGCGTTGGTGCAGATTCTCAAGGAGCCCAAGAACGCGCTGACCAAGCAGTACGGAAAGCTGTTCGCACTCGAGGACGTCAACATCACGTTCGAGGAATCGGCGCTGAAGGCGATTGCGCGGAAAGCGATCGAGCGCGGCACGGGCGCCCGCGGCCTCCGTGCGATTCTTGAGGAAATCCTCCTCGAGACGATGTTCGACCTCCCCGGCCGCGACGATGTGACGGGTGTCCTGGTAAGCGAAGCCTGCGTGTCGAATGGGGCTCCGCCACTGCTGGAGCTCAGCGCAAAGCGTCGGAAAAAGGAAGCGTAGGCCGGCCGGCGGCGAGAGAAATAGCCACAAGAACGGCGGGGGAGGCTCCCCCGCCGTTATCTTTTATACAATGAAAGACCAGACTGCTCCCAACCGCCCGACCCCTGATCCATTGGTAATTCGTGACCTCGAGTTTATCGGGGGCATGGCAACCGTGGACGGTTGGCGTCCGCAGCATGAGATGCCCGAGATTGCCTTTTCGGGCCGCTCGAACGTGGGGAAGTCGTCGCTCCTCAACCGACTCGTGCGTCGCAAAGCCTTCGCTCGCGTGTCCAACACGCCGGGGCGCACGCGCGAGCTGAACTTCTTCCGGGTGAACAACCAGTTTGTGCTGGTCGATCTCCCGGGATATGGCTACGCGAAGATTTCCAAGGAACGTCGCGCCGAGTGGCGGCCCTTGATCAGCAACTTCTTGCGGCGTAGCCCGACGCTTCGCGGCATCGTGCAACTGCTCGATGTGCGCCACGATCCGACGCCGGAAGATCACGCGATGTTTGAGCTGCTTGCCGACACAGGCACACCGACGATTGTGGTCGCGACCAAGATCGACAAGCTGGGCGCGAGCAAGGTGAAAGAGCGGATGCGCGCCCTCGCGATCGCGCTACAGCTGGATGAAGAGCAGATGATCGGCTTTAGCGCGACGACCGGCGCAGGGCGCGACGAACTCGCCGAGGCGCTGGTGGAGTTACTGGCGCAGACGGCTGAGGTCGCGCCGGACGATCCAGGGCCGTTGGAGGATCGTGCGGTGCCGGACGATGCCGAGCCGCCCCTGGAGCGTGGGGAGCGCGACGTCCGCTGAGCGCGCATGAACAGTTGCTGGCCGCGATCGGCCAGCGTCGGACTTTCGCGATTATCAGTCATCCGGACGCGGGCAAAACTACGCTGACGGAGAAGCTGTTGTTGTACGGGGGCGCCATCCATCTCGCCGGATCGGTGAAGGCTCGGCGCGCGGATCGCCATGCCACGTCCGATTGGATGGCGATGGAGCAGGAGCGCGGCATTTCCGTGACCTCCAGCGTGATGCAGTTCGAGTACGACGGGTATGTGATCAACCTGTTGGACACCCCTGGTCACGAAGACTTCTCCGAAGACACGTACCGCACGCTGGTGGCCGCGGACAGCGCCGTGATGCTGCTCGACAACCGCAAGGGGGTCGAAGAGCGCACGCGGCAGTTGTTTGCGGTGTGTAAGCGGCGGCGCACTCCGATTTTCACCTTCGTGAATAAGTGTGATCGGTCGGGGGCTGACCCGCTGACACTGATCAGTGATGTGGAAGCGGACTTGGGGATCAAGTGCCATCCGATCACCTGGCCGATTTTTCATTCGGAAGGCGGATCGGCCGGATTCGTTGGTGTGTACGACCGGCGGATGGGGCAGATTCACCTATTCGAGCGCGATGAATCGCATGGATCGAAGGTTCCGATGGTGGAAGTCGGGAGCTTGACCGATCCGAAGCTGCGCGATCTGTTGGGCTTGGAGACGCACGAGCGGCTCGTGCACGATATCGCGTTGCTTGACGAGGCCGGCCATCCGTTTGATGCCGCCGAAGTGCTGTCGGGAGAACTGTCGCCTGTGTTCTTTGGGAGCGCGCTGAACAACTTCGGCGTGGAGCCGTTCCTGCGGGAGTTTTTGGAACTGGCCCCTGCCCCGAGCCCGCGCGAGACAACGAGCGGGGTGATTGAGCCGGCGCAGGAGGCGTTCTCCGGATTCGTGTTCAAGATTCAGGCGAACATGGACCCCAAGCATCGCGATCGCGTGGCGTTTGTGCGGATTGTGTCGGGGCGGTTTGACGCGGGCATGCAAGTGCTGCATGGTCGTACGGGCAAGATGGTGCGCCTGAACGCGCCGCAGACGTTTATGGCGCGCGAGCGCACGGCGGTTGAGTCGGCTTGGCCGGGCGATGTGGTGGGGGTGATGGATCGCCGCGAGCTGCGCATTGGGGACTCGCTGGCCACGGAGCCTGGCGTGGTGTTTGCCAACATTCCGCGATTTGCGCCGGAGCATTTTGCGCGCGTGATTTTGTCTGACCCCATGAAGCGCAAGCAGTTGGACGCGGGGCTTCGTCAGCTGACGGAAGAGGGCGCGGCGCAGGTGTTCTTTACGTCGGGCACCGATGTCACGAGTCCCACGCCGATTGTGGGCGCGGTAGGACAGCTGCAGTTCGATGTCATGATGCACCGCTTGGCCCACGAGTACGGCGTGACCGCGCGACTGGAGAAGATCAACTCGCGCTATCCGCGGTGGATCACCGGCGTGGAGTCAGACCTCGCGCGCGCCACGCGCGACCCTGCACGTACGCTCTTGTACGACTCGAAGGGCCAGCCATTGTTGCTATTCGAGAACGAGTGGCGCATGCGCTGGGCGCTCGACCACGAGCCTGGGGTGACGTTCCACGAGGTATCGCCGTAGCGGTGTAGAACGGCCGGCTATCGGATGCGTAGCACATCCTCGACGACGCCGGCGTCGCCCCCTTTCAGCAGCTGTTGGATATGGCGAAGGGCGTCGCTCTCACGCGGCCAGGTGAAGCGCTTGTGTGCGGCGGTCGGTGAGAGCCATTCGTAGGCGTCGTGTTCGACACCAAGCGTGACGGCGGCGGTGTCCACAAATACCGCAAACACCACCGCGAGTTGCACCGCGCCGGTCGCGTGGATGTAGAACGGGTTCACGGTGACGCTGTAGAGGCGCGCATCCGCCAGCCCGGTTTCCTCGCGCAGTTCCCGACGTGCCGCATCCGGGGGGCTCTCGCCGCGTTCGATCTTTCCATGGACCGTTTCCCATGACCCTGGGCTGCGGCCGGAGGATCGCCGGAGTACGAGCACACGCCAGCGACCGCGCACAATCTGAATGACGAACACATCAACAACGCCGACTGCAATCTGAGTCATGCACTCTCCGAGGAGCACGGGGTGGCGACTCCATGTGCTGGGGCCGCGTACTCTCAGGAGGAGTCTGGCGCACGCCCCACAAGGACGGTAGGGGGCTCCGCACGCCAACTGTACCCGAAGCGCTCCAACACAGCCCGAACCTCGTCGTGAATGGGCGCTGTGCTCCCGACGACGATTGCGGGAGATATGTTTGGCGCGCCATGGGTGGTGGTCTGATAGCGCAACGGGGGCACGGACGGCGGGGTCAGGACGCGCGCGAGCTCTTCGAGTGATGTCTGACCGTGAGCTCCGTGATGCACGCCGGCGAACCAGAGGGCCCGCAGGCCATCGGCCGTGGCAGAGGTCATCAGGGCGTCGATCGAGGCGCCGTCGCTAATGAGTCGGGCGAGCTCCGGCGTACTCACGACGACTTCGGAGGCGCAGAGACGCCCCCGATAGCCCGTCTGCCCGCAGGCGGGGCACCCGACAGCAACGGCGCGGGTGGCACTGGCGGGAAACCAGCGTGCAGCGAGCACCGGGATCGTGGCGATCGACGCAGCTGTGCAGCGCACACAGAGCCGTCGGAGCAAGCGCTGCGCGACAATCCCGCGCAGCGCACCAGCGAGCTTAAAGCGTTCCACGCCCAGGTCGAGCAATCGTGGTATCGCACTCATGGCGTCGTTGGTATGCAGGGTGGACAACACCAGGTGACCGGTGAGCGCCGCTTGTATGGCGATGGCGGCGGTCTCACGGTCGCGAATCTCGCCGATGAGGACCACGTCCGGATCCTGTCGCAGAATCGACCGCAGGGCCGCGGGAAAGGTGAGCCCCGCTTTCTCGTTCACCTGAACCTGCACAATACCGGACACCCGGTACTCGACGGGATCTTCGACCGACACGATGTTGAGCCCACGCTGCTGCAGCTGCGTAAGCATGGCATACAGCGTCGTCGTCTTTCCCGACCCAGTGGGGCCAGTCACAAGGAGGAGTCCTTCGCGCGCATCGAGCAACTGCTGCACGCGCTCGAGTTCGCTTGGTGAGAAGCCGAGGACGTCGAGCGCCAAAGCAGCACCCCGCTGGTCCAAGATTCGGATGACCACCTTCTCTCCACCCGCACTCGGCAGCGTCGAGATGCGTAGGTCGACGCGGTGTCCGTTGACGGTGACGCGGGCGCGCCCGTCCTGCGGGCGTAGTCGGTCCGCGATGTCCATCTGCCCCATAATCTTGACCCGAGATACCAGCGGAAGCCCCGCGGCGTGCGGCAGGAGCATGCTGCGCCGGAGTACACCATCGATCCGGAGGCGCACCGCGACGTTCGACTCTTCTGGCTCCACGTGTATGTCAGAGGCGCCGGACTGAATGGCCTCAGCGAGCATGCGGTCGACGAGTTGCACCACCGGATGCTCAGTCGCGCGATAGAGGTTACTGTCTGCGAGTGTTTCCCGCGGGGCCGGTTCGGTGACCGTGTCGATGTTGTAGTAGCCGGCGACTTTGGCCAGGAGCGTCTCGAGGACATCAGCAGGGCGATAGAACGCGTCGAGCCGCTCGCGGATGCGCGAGGGCGCTGCGAGCACCACGTGCACGGGGCGGCCGAGCGCGAAGGCGAGCGCACGTTCAGCGTCGAGGTTTCGGGGGTCGGCGCTGGCGACGTGCAACGCCTGCTCGGAGCACGAGAGCGGCAGGACGGCGTACCGACGTGCGAGCGACTCCGGCACCTGTGCGCACGCCGCTGGCGTCGCGTTTTCAATGTCGGCCAGCTGGAGATTGAATCGTGCTGCCAGAAGCTCGAGGATGCGCGCGTCCGTGAGGAATCCTCGCCGGACCGCGCTGTCCCAGATGCTCGCCCCTGGTGATGCCTGCAACTGCGCACGCTGCTGAGGCGTGAGCGCCTGCGCAATGACCGTCAGGAGCCATGCATCGTGCGGAACGATTCTGGAGAGGCGAGGAGGCACGCGGGCACCGAGTCACCGCGAGCGGGAATCGCCGCGGACGGCCTAAAGTAGCGCCCGTTCACCGAAACGCCGTACCAAAATGTTCAGAGTATAGGCCAAAGATCGCGCGTCACGTCGAACGCAAAGGTCCAGCGGCCATTGTTGAGGCCGCGACCGATGTCGACGCGGAGCACGTCGAACAGCGAGATCGCGCCGACGCCAACGGAGGGAAAGAATCCGCGCGACTGCGACTCCGCGGAACGACCGTCAATGGCCGTGAGCTGCACCCAGGGCGCCAGCGCGAGCCGGACGGAGCTTCGCCCGAAGCGACCAAGCGAGATGGGAATCTGCGCGACCGTAGTTTGCCATTCGATGTGCTGGCTGATCCCTGCCCGGCCGCGTAGTGAATGGAAATCGTAACCTGGGGCGGTGACGGGCCCACCGAACGTCACTTCATATTGCGGGAAGGTCGCATCGAGGCGGACGCTGCTCAGCGCCGCCGCGGTGGTGTGCAAGACGAGGCGATCCGAGCCGAACGTCCGTTCGGCGTGCGCGGTGAGACCGACACGTCCCAGGTCCACGTTTCCGAGGGAGTGCGGCTCCTGCATGTGCCGGTAGGTCACGTTCGCGGCGTATCGGACAGTGAAGCCGAGGAATGGCGCGGCGCTGGTGCGCGTAACGTCGAGGGAAACTCTGCTGACGTCGAGATTCGTGACATTCAGCGTTGGCGCATACCGGCCGGAGGCAGGTTCAGCGTGCACACCGAGGGGCGACTCGTGTTCGCGCGCCGCCGTGAGCTTCCACCGATTTCCCCACTGGACCCCAGCATCCCACGTGAGTGCCACGCCGCGAACGGCGAACGGATCTGTGAGGTCCGTGCCAAACTCCTGCGCCGCGATTGTGTTCCTGACGCGGGACACCTCGGCTTCGTCGCCCGCGTCGCGGAAATCGTTGTAGCCGGCCAGGCTGACGCCTGAGCCGTCGGCCCGCTGCCAGCCGACCGACAACTGCTGCTTGATCGCGTGATCGGCGAGGCCGTATCGTCCGCGCGCGGCAGCGACGAATCCTCCGCCGAACGCGCGCGCGACGCCGCCAC